>Ga0080013_1000630_pt1 | contig 49357 bp, 66 predicted proteins | sample ETNvirenome_6_85_FD_69236 | JGI IMG/M metagenome (GOLD analysis project Ga0080013, IMG submission 69236) | Marine viral communities from the Pacific Ocean - ETNP_6_85 (SPADES assembly) (version 2) | ecosystem: Environmental > Aquatic > Marine > Oceanic | place: Pacific Ocean | collected 2013-06-19
TTGGTATGGAGCCAAGTCAGTATCGTATGCGGTACAAGTAGTTCATGTTCCAAAGCGATGTCCTCTTGATAGCGACACCACATCAGAAGAGTTAAGGGTGTGGGTGGCTCTTAAAGACCAAACAGGAACAAGTATTGATGATGCAGAATTTATCATTGGTCTATGTGATTACACATATAGCACAGCAACAGGAGATGGAGGGGATGGCCCAAGATTAACTGCTACCTTAGCCACAAATGGAATACAAACTGTAACTGCAAAGCATAGTGGCTTTTATGAAATTACTGTGCCTGAATCCTACTCTTCTTCTATGAATAGCGACGGGGCTAAGTTTGTAATCTCTTTCAATGCAGAATATTGTAAGGCTCTTTTGAGACATAGGTGTGGCCTCCATACCCAAACAGCCCATGCCTCTGCAAACTATATTCTCGATAACGCACATGATGTTACAGGTTTCACTTCATTCAGCAGTTATAACGACAAAAGTATTTTCCCATTGGGTCTAAGGGAATTTAGTGAAATGGGTGGTTGTTCATTTGCTGCTGACAGGTCTGAATATCATGGCCCCCGTCTACATATAATGCCTGATTTTGCTTATACTCCCGCAACGTTTGTGACATTAACTGATGCAGGTCTAAATTTGTCTTCAGAAGTCTTAGTAATTAATAATATTGCGTATAATATTACTCCTGACAGAATAAGTGTGGCTCTTAGTTTAGAGAAGGATGAATCAAAATCTACTGATTCAGTCACAGCATATTTATTTCCTACACCTCCTTCACCTCCTACACCAGCAACAGAGGGACTTATCACATTCTCTACTATGGGCGGACCCATTAATGAAGAAACAGATTCAAACAACACTAATAATATGCCTACAGGCGGCGAGCAATCATACAATCAAGCATCAAATGATTTCCGAAATCTTTCTACTCAAAATAGTTCCGGTGATAACTACAACGCTTCTCAAAATTTCAATTTATTATCATCAGGAGCCTATAGCGGAATGAAGGGGCGTATGGATTTGGCCTCTGACTCCTTCTCTCATCAATCTCAATTCTCAATTTTGGGTCAGAAAAAGCCATCATCAGTACCAGCAATTATGCGTGGTGCTTCTGATAATAATACTCTAAAAGTAACTCATGGAGCAGCAACTAAAAATGATGATGGATTTACATTACCTCCTACAGGAAGTCACCCTTCCGATGAAGCAGCAATTTTCCATAAGGCAGATATGCAAACTATGGTGACCGTACCTTCTGATGCAATCTCTGAGGAAATCGCTCTCTCTGCACTTGTAACTTGTGGTGATGGAACAACAGCAGGTAAGGCAGTTCTCAATATTACGTTGGAATGTGTTGATACCGGAGCAAAACTATACCGAACAGTTCATGTGCCTACAAATACTTTCAGGAAAAATATTGACCTAATACCATCAAACAATTTGAGCGGTGCAAACACTCCTAGTAATAGAATTAAGGTGACAATTTCAAGAAGAAATGTAGCCGAAGATACGGCTACTAGCACATCTGTTGTTTTGCATTCGGTTGATTTACAATTCAAGAGAGCAGGCATGCAGGGACGTTCTCAAGTAAACCAATTCAGGCCGTATCAATAATCTTATCTCTAAGGGAAAGAATATTTTTAGCCTTAATTCTCCCAATACCTTGAACCTCCATCAAAGCCTTTTGGGTTTGACGACTATGTAAAATACGAGGTAGGCTTCCAAATTCCTGTAATAATTTTTCGGCGTTCTCTACGCTAACACCATTAACTGAAGAGAGGACAGCAATTCTTTGGTCGAGTGAAGTTTTACTCATTCTATTCTTTAAATCTAAATCTATATCACTTAATTTTGTGTTAACAGCAAGTTGTGTATGATTTATGATTAACCATTCGATAAAGTCGTTCATTGTTAAAAATTCCATGTATCGAAACTTTGGGAATCTCTGATAGAAAGTCATCTTGAATTGTTTGTTAACTTGTTTCATACGAGCAATCTCTATTGCCATTGTTCTTCTCTGAGAGCCACCGCTCCCTCTGACATAAGGTTTCAATGCTGTTCCATATACTACTAGGTATGGACGCTCTACGGCTCTCTCTAAGTCTCTGAGTTGGGCTACAATTGTCCTACTTCTTCCCGTCCCTAAGATAGAGCGGTAAAGGTCATTGATTTCTTTTGCCTCAACTCCCCAATTTCCCATGCGATAATCAGCAGTCTTCATTCTCACTACTTTCGCTTGGCCGTCTTCGTCTTGCGAAGAGTCTCCTAAGCGCAACAATAATTTGTTGATTAGTTTTGGATTCTCTCTATCGTCTATTAGAAGCACGACTACGGCTCATCATGAGACTATTTAAGTGGTTTTGTAACGAGAGAATAGTTGCAGCCTTTCTAATTCTAGCCTTTCTAATTCTTGCTTCACTAATCTCCGAATACACGGTGAACAAACACTTCCATGAGGTGTAGACAGAAGACTAATTACAGATGGCTTTGCATTGTGTCCATTATAAGTATGACATAAAATGCATGGGTCCATAATATGTCACACTCAGACTCCACAAGTGCCGCCACAGCAACCCTCAACCTTCTGATGGCATTGCATACAGGTGAGAGAGCCATGTAGTTCCATCATGCCAACCGTACTTCCACAAAACGGACACCTTTTCTTTTGCTCTTGGATTGTCATATCACTTACCTCCATGAGCCCAACAATTTACCCCATCACACAGCCCATGATTTTTAAACCATGACGCTGAAGGAGATGACTCATAATGCATGAGACTATCTACATGAAACCTAGTAATACTTTCATTGAAGTCCCTCCAATTTAGTTTTGCCACGAAAGAAACAATCTTCTCTACAATTTCTTTTCGTTGTTTGGGTGTGATAACAGAAGGTGGGGCAAACCAACGTAAGTTTTCGGCTAAGTGTTGAGCCAAAGCCACACGCACATAATGTCGTGGGTTCTCATGACGCATCGCCTTTTCAAGACAAGGGGGGATTGGAACCTGACCAACGGCTCCAATATCTCCTGTAAATTCTGTGATAACACTAATTTCTTCAATGGGATTCTCAGCAATCCATGAAAGAATATCAAAATTTGAGCGTGATATATCCCCTATAAATGGGTCAAGATGTGCATATTTTGGGTCAGGAATTTTAGGGATTTTGAATAGTGGGTCACGCATGAAACTTTTAGCGCAAATATTCACAGCCCACTTTTCTCGTTTTACATTATAAGTATCAGGTATGCGTGTAAGTTTTTGAGGGTGTCCCACACCATCAAGAGTTTTCAAACCCGAAGCAACTTCTCTTTGGTATCTCTCAATATGTCGTGAAATAGCCCTTCCGAACACAGGATTTTGGAAAAATTGATGCACATGGAACCCACGACCTGTAAACACTAGACGAACATCCCCGTTAAGCCTATTTAGAAGCCGTCTAACGTCCTCTTTTACCTCAGATAGATTACCCCCCTCCTGCGTATCAAAGTCCCACCATGCGCGGTCTATGACGACAGAATCACAATCAAGTTTCCAATGCTGAATAGGATGACGACCTTTGAACCCGTAGAGACTCGTATAACAAGATGATTTCCCATTTAGTTTTAGGACATAATTACGAAAATCATTAACATTTTCACAGATGTTACGCCTCAAGCCTACTTCTCTTGGAAATGATAAAGGCATACTATCACTCCGTAGGCAATTGAATCTCTTGTTGATGACCGCAATTAGAACAGCCACCAATTGTTACTTTTTCAGGTTTGTGTCCTTCTTGACCCGTCACACGAATGACATCCTCAAAACCTTCCCATTCATTGGAGCCACATTTCTTACAAATTATAGTTTGAATACTTTTATTCATAGTGACACACCCGTTAATTCTTCTTCACAACTCAAACTAAATTCGCACCACAACGGGCAGAAATAGTCATTCCATTTCATAGGCCATTGTTGGATTTTCATGTTATCTATAGTGTCACTTAAGGATTCCGAGAAAGCATTTATACTACGCTGCCCAATTCGCTCTAAGATAGCAACTCCTTGTTCCGGTCCAAGCCATAATTTCTTCCCTCTTTTATTTCCTTCATCTAGTAATTTGTCATATCCCATTTCAGGTGTTTGATAATCAGGAGAGATGTAGAGAAGGTGTGTAGGTTCTTCGCCTTGCGAATTATTATACTCCATTAATTCTAACATCCGTCTGTAATATATTAACTCTTTGCGTGTTCGACTAAGTTTACCCATGTTCATTTTCCCGGTCTTCAATTCAACAATAATAAGTCCTAATCCTTCAACTCTAATCAGTCCGTCTATCATACCAACCCAAACAATATTTTTACCCTCATATTCTTCGTAAACCTGATGCTTAACCTCGGCTTCTATTACTACAAAGGAGCCTAAATCGTGCGCAATTTGATGAATCAAATATTCAAGAGCAACTATAGCGGGGTCATCTGTAACCCCATGTTCTATAGCCGACGCTGCAATGGCGTTTGGTCCCTTGAGAAAGCCGTCCTCCATTACAGAATGAATCAGTCCACCACGAATCATTTCTTCTGAAGGGGGAGCAGACGGAAGACCTGCACAATATTTCCAAAAGAATTGACGCGGACACATACCGTATGTCATAAATGATGACTTACTAATCCGTAAATTATCGGCTTCATCAGGGATGTAAGATGAGTTTTCAATTTGTTCTTCTGTTGCTAACATTTACTTTTAGCCTCCAAAGTCTAATATTATTATCATTAAGCCTATTCTCAATTTCTTCATTGCCCCTAAGACACATAACAAATTTACGATGAGAAGGACATATCTTAGATTTTATTAAGTAGCGATAATTCGCTGTCGGAGAAAGTAATTCGGTGTTTGTGATGATTTCAGAGTACGATACCCACTCAGGAAAAGTGGTAGCCAAATATGCTTTAACACACGGAAGCCATTGGTAATTACCGCGTATCTTCCGTCCGCCTCTCGGCATATTTATTCCTCTTCACTCTTTTCGCTTCCCTGTGCCATATTAGCCTTCATCATATCTTGCAAATTTATTTGCTCAGTTTCATGGAGACTTCGACCACAGTTAGGACATTGTTCTGATTGTTCTAAGCCCTCTATATCAGGCCGAAGGCACTCTTCTTTGCAGTTAATGCAAGTCATTTTGCTAATCTTCCCCTGTTCATCAAGAAGGCCAAAAATAATATGATTCAGTTTCATAATGTCGGTTGCTGCCGCATTAGCAAAGCCACCAAACTCACGCTTCAACTCATCTAATTCAGCCTTTAGTTGCTTCACAGTAGGCTTCCCGCTTGCTTTCCGGCTGCGCGTCATATTTACTACACCCATAGTGATGCTTATAATGCTTACTATACCCATTGAAGTGTGCTTAGACCGTTCAGGGCATTGTATAGTGGTTGAGTGTCCCATTTCATTATTGAATAATATGGCTCCACTTTTTTAATGATGAAGCGTTCTGCTAGATGTTTGAAACCGATGTTATATTTACTCTCAATATCTTTTGGGTCATCGAAAGCAATGTATTTTCCGTGTTCATCGAGAGTGACTTTGAAAAACGAACCTTTGCGATACCCCTTACCAAGAAATTCATTGGCCCATGCCGCTCCTGCTGATGGTCCCGACAAAACCTTGTAGTGTTGTATATCCCGCTCCAATTTACCTTTCATACACAATATCAATGGGTCGACCTCACCATTTATTACTTTTAGGATGAGATTTTTCAATGCATTTGTTGTTTCTCCTTCTCCCTTATTGGCAAGTATGCCTCCGATGGTATCTTTCATACAAGATTTCATCACTTCAGGCATTCTTGATTGTTTCATTTCAATACCCTTGATGTATAATTTGGGGGGATGACCTACACCATTAGTCCAAACTATATTTCCAGCATATCTATTCTTTGCCATTAAAATAATTCTATCGCAAAACATCTCAAATTCTACTTCTATTGGGGCCATGTCATCATTGATTTCTTTTAACTTTTCTTCACCGTCTTCTGCTCCGTTAGGCATCTGAACAAAAACGCTATCCGTGTGTCCATAGAGAACGGAAAACCCTTGTTCTTCTGCTTTTTCTTTTAGATTGTTGAGAGTATTACGAGAAGTGTAGGTAATTGCTGCTGCAAGTTGGGGATGATAAAGCCCATACTTAGAATCTCCTGCAATTCCATACATCGAAGCCACAAGAGACTTACAAGCGTATTGCATTGTGTCCCATTTATCATAATTATCAGGGTCATTACACGCCAAGTCTTTGAATCGGTTACGAAGTAAAGTCATCTTATCCATTTGTCGAACAAGCAACCCTTTCTTTCCTTGTGTAAAGAATGTCCCGTTACCACAGTCTGCAAAATCATCCACATCGGACAAAGCCCCTAAGTAAAGGTCGTGCTTATCCGTAATTTCTTTAGTTAGAGGGTCTATTTCATACAGGGTTTCCCATGAGATATTGTGTAAGGCTGCGTTGCTATGATACATCGCTTTAACATCCAATATTCCTACGTTGGCATAGACTCCCGGTTCTACGTCCATGACATCAGCGCCGTCATACTCTTCTTTCTCAAATTGAGGGCGCGTAGGAATCCTTCTGTTCCAATCAGGGTCTTGTAGAGCAAGACAAGTGAACATTTTTGTGATAAATGGCGTTGAACGAATATCACATTGCACAAGATGCTGTAATGAAATGTAGTAATTTAAAGCGTTTACTTTTAGGTCTAGTTTCGGAAGTAATCTAACATCTTGTCGGCAATAGTGAATGTATAATGGTAGATTAGTGAGATAGGTGTCATGTCCATCGGGCAATTCAATTTTCTTTTCACCTATTAATTCATACGCCACATCATCTAATTTGTAGCCCGATAATTTTCCATTTTTCAATTCCCATAATTTCGACACAGCAAGCATCAAATCAATACAAAGCCTTCCTACAATAGGCTGCGCCCAATCACCAAACTGATAACGAAGTCTACGCACAGGCGACAAACCTCTTGGCTCTATATTATTTTTGTTACACCTTTCCACGATTGTTTTAATGTCTGCGCCTGTGACATACCATCCACTAATCACATCGGGGTCTTGCTTTTCCATTTCGGAGAGAAAATCAAGGAGCATTCGTCTTTCATTAGGGAATGCTCGGGCAGGAGTCTCATAAGAATACTCACCATATTTAGAATACTGTTCGTCTAATTCTAACGAAGGCTGCACGAACCACACATATTCTTTGTCGCTGTAGGAGTCTTTGACTACAATTACCCTCAGTCTGTTGGTAACAGGATTCCATTCACAATCCAAATACCATACGCGATGATTATATCCTTCTGTTATGCCCTTTGGAATACCTTTTCTCTTTGATAACTGCATCAAAGCCCTGTTCACATAGGGAATGTTTGCTTCCCATGTGGGAATATTGAGAAGGTCGGCCTTTTCTCGTATTGCTTTTAGTTGAGAAGGCTCAGCAACAATGAGTTTCGTTAATTCTTCTCCGTAAACCCCATAATAACCTAATTTCTCTTTGCTAACTGCATCGAATTGGTCTGCGTGTTTGCTTTCTACAAAACAGAAGGGCCACACATCATCTATGTCGTAAACCTTGCGTTCATTTTTAGCGTTTCGATAACGGATGCGGACCTTTCTACGCCCCATGCTTTCAATTATCATCCTTACGCCTGCCTCTGCTACGGGTAGGGATTTCATGCTTATTAAGCCATTGATTCACAGCCGTTGGTGTAATTCCAAACTGAGCAGCAATTTCAGCCATCGTTCTTTCCTTCTCAACATATTCAGTTAGAAGCCAAGTAGGGTCACGATATAATGGGTCTAATTCTTGTCGGACTGAAATGGAAGCCACGAAAGTTTCATTATCTTTACCAACCCAAGTTAGAGTATGTGTTCCCGATGAAGGCAAGAGTGATGTGATAGTGTACCAATCCTTAGTGTTACCCTCCGAAGTAAGAGTGGCGTCTACTATTTCTATAGTATGATTATTCTCACTTGGATAGTAAACGAATGTCATCCCTTTCCCTTTAAGTATCTTTCTTCCGTCACTCATATATTCACTCTCCCGTTACATGCTTAATTGAAGTTTGTAAGACCACTTCTTCTGTTGAAGGGAAATCCATGATTAACTTGATGCCCTGTCGATAACTTGTCATGTCAATAAATCTCAGATTAACTGTCGGTGCGGTTGTAAGTTGCATTATGTGGTCTAATCCACCACCAAATGTAGCGGAGAAATCCTTAGTTTGATTTGCTCTCCATTTATACTCTATACTATGCTCTGTTTTACCCTTCAATTCATTTCCGGTAGTTACTTTTAGCGGGGGATAAACTCCTTCCGGTGTTTTGCAAAGACCCTCAAATGTAAACTCATTGAGTTTTTGGTTGTTCATGTTCACACAACGCAATGCCTCATACAAGTCGGTTGTATTAATGTCCTCATAGTGAGCGAACGCCTTAATCTCTACGCCATCATCAGTAATGTAAACTCCTTCCGGTCTTACCTTGTTATTAATTTCAAGTGACTTCTTGTGCCACTCTTTCAATGTAGCAGGGCTATGAGGAAAGGCCAACGCTTCGACACTTGAAGTTATGGTTGTTTGTTTGTTCTTAGACTTGACGCAAAGTTTGCTATTTTCTAGGTGCTTAAGGGAAACTTGGCCGCTATGGTATTTCAAAGTCCCTAACATGTCTTGAATATTCACAATAGGAATCCATTCACAAGAAGAATCCATAAGGCTTTCATTCTCAGAAGGGGAAAAAGCGCCTTTCCAATCTGTTTGAAAGAACGCTACACTTGATAGCCCATCTTTGACTAGGGAGCAAGTCATCAGTTTGTTATAACCTACATGTAACATACAGGCATTAACTTGAAAGTTAGTTTTACCCGCAATATTCTGAGGTCGTTGCGTTAATTGCAACAAATTTTGTAAGTTGTTCTTATCAACTAAGACAGACATTGGAATAGCCTCAAGATTCGTCGGTATTCTCTGACTCGGACTCAGGCTCTTCGGACGCGGCTTCTTCAATATCTTCTAAGAAGGGGAGCCCATACCATGAAACTTCTCCGTTGTTTACACGAAGAATATCATGTCTTGACCCTACATATTCCATGTAATCTCCCTTCATCTCTTCGACTATACCACGAACAACCCATTCGTTTTCTTTGAGTGACCTATCGCCCTTCACGCCTGCTGCCATGTCTGCCTTAGTCATGTAACGGGATAGGAATATTTGTTGAGAAAACTTTCTCATCGTTCCCTTTTCCCAATCGGGCCTTTCGCCTATAGCCATGAGAACCTTTTTGCCTGTACCATCATCCATAAATTGCTGAATAGCCTTCAAGTGATAGCAAAAGAAAATCTTTTCGACGGGCAAAGCGTGAATCCGTGTAATCACATCTCGATTCATTCGGTTGCGCTCGCGCCACTCCTTCTGATTGAAGGAATCATCCTCGTTTTCAATGACTCCCTTTGCAAGCAGAGCAGCCCGCATAGCAAACTCACACCACTTGAGGAATGTAGAACCACCGTCGAAAATCACACCTGCAACGTGGCCTTCGTTGGCTAAGTCACCAATGATGTTGATGTAATACTTCGTCTTTTCAATGAGGGCATTGTAGTTGATGCTGTTATCCTCATGGAAAATTGAGTCATCCATCTCATCAAGTAGTGGAAGTACTTTTAGATTCTCTCTATCAGGATAGACGAAATCCAAAGTAGAACGAGCGGAGTTATCTACATCGAAAACGAAGACAGTTTCACCTGCCATAATCTCTTTGTGCAAAAGAGAAGCAGCAAGCCCTGTCTTGGCTGTGTTCTCATGTCCTACAAGAGCCATCCTGTAAGTAGTTGCATTAGAAACCCCTGAAGTAAACTGCTTCAAGTAATATGCTCTATCGTAAACTATACTTGCCCCTCTATCAACGGGAGCATTAGTCTTAGTTGGTGTAGTTGTCGTCTTTGCGCTATCGCCCCAACCATTTGCCATCAAACACCACCGCCGTAATCCTCTATAGAATCAGAAGTAGGGATAGATTCTCCGTAAATGTTGGTGGCAGCAGGTTGAACCTCATCAAATGCATACCATCCGTTTACGGTTAATCGTTGTTCACCTTCTTCGGTTCGCCATGTTTCACCAATAACTAAGAGTTTAGTCCCAACACCAAAGTCAACGTCCGAAGAGATATAAACATCTACAGAAGGAGCAGTAGAAGTAATATCCATATCTGCACACATCAAGACAAGACCACCATTTGTCCGGGGGTCAATGTGAATAACCTCAGTAACAACTGCTTGCTTCTTGTTATACCAAGAGTTATCTTTGGGTCTTACACCACCACCATGATTTTCCATGTAATAGGGCTCCAAATCCATTAAGGAACCTAACCAATCGAAAGTATCACTCGCTGATAATTCAGGTATCAGACCCGAGTAACCTCCGTCGCCATCGCTCTTAACAGGTGGAGAGTCAAAGATGGACTGTAATGACTCATCAGGTGTAAGCACAGAAATGTTAGGCTTCGCATACGCATTGTTATTTTTACCTGCATTTAACGGAATCCTGCCTGCTACGAAAGTAGGGTGTTGAATGTCGGCCGCTTTGCCTTGAGCCGTGACTGTGTAAAGAGAGCAAGCATCGGATGACCCTTGCTGCCTGCCATAGAATAGCATCCTACGCGCTCTATCATCTTGTGGGCGTGGCGCACCAAACTTGAAATTATCATCACCCGATGGAAATGTTCGGTTGTTTCCTTCCCAAACTAAATAGAAGTGAGTGTTTTCATCTAATCTCATAGTATGGTTAGGCAAAGCGGAAATATCAGACGCGCCCCCAAAGTCCTCATGCGCGTTACGGGTATATGTGCCATCATGGTTATCCTCTAGTAGCACAATTTTCTTCTGTTGAACAAACGACTCCTTAACTTCGTCGGTCATGCCCGTCAGTTGGTTTCGCATCCTTTTGTAGCCCCACTCTCCGAATAACTTCGTGCGGGGAACATCTAAGAACATGCCTTCAAAAATTGTTGCACCCGACCTTCGCAATCGAGCATTTTCAGTAGTAATGGTGCGACCTGCTACGCGCAACGCAAGTATCTCACAATCACTCTCACTCTTGCCATTTGCGAGCCATTGTGTCCCTTGTTCTTCCATTACCGTTGTAGCGCGAGTGCGCAATACATCGGGCTCCACCTTGAGCGTTTTTGCCATATTGGTTAAGACGTTTTCATCCATCAAGTTCTACCTCAGTTTGTAATTTCTCCTAGCATCATCATACTATTAAAGGACTCGGTTAGGCCAAATACATGCCCACAAAATTATTAATGACGATATTTTCTTCAACACCCATGAGAAAATCTCGCTCGGCTGTTATGGCTGCATCAATTATTTTTAGTTTAGCAACAACAACGCTTGTATCATCCATACAATTAGAGAAAATATATTGAATTGCTTTTCGTGAGTCAGGTGAATCCTGTATCAAACGAACCGCATATTGAAAATCCTGCGGAGACTTGATTTGTTTTCTCCAAGTGTTTATATCGAAGTTATTTTTAGAGTCAAGGGAATGAAGAAACCGCATTTGTTGTGGCACATCCAAAGAGGCGAAAACCTGAAAGGCATTAATGGCGTTTCTAAGGTCGCCCTTATGGGCTTTAACTATCATATTCAATTGACTTTGAGTAACTTCAACGCCCTCATTACCTGCAATCACCGCAAGACGAGCCATTGAGTCTTCATCTGAAATGGGATTGAAATGACAAACAACACAACGGGACTGTAGCCACCTGCTAATTTTGGTTAAGTCATTACACGTTAGAATGAAATAACCTTGCGCGTTTTCAATCACTCCTTTCAATGCAGACTGTGCAGCCGGTGTTAGTTGGTCGGCTTCATCAAGTAAGAAAAACTGATTACTATTACCTGTGCGTGACATAGGCAAAAGATGTTCTTCGACAAACTCAATTCCCCTCGTCTTCTTACTGCTCGCATTGAAAACATGAATAGGCCAATTTAATTTATCAGCCATAGCATGTGCCAAACTTGTCTTACCTGTCCCTGCTTGTGGACTATAGAAAATATAATGTTGGAGTAATCCCTTATAGAAGGTTTTTCCATTGGGTAAAACTTTTTCTTTTATGAGGTCTTGACCTACGATTTCATCCATGTTAGGACGGTATTTTAAGGCCCAAACTTCGCTCATATACTAGCCCTCCAATGGTGATACCATAGGGAATGAGAATGAGGTCGCCAATTAGGAGGGGAAAGGTCAAGCAGTTTGAAACTCATAACAGACATACAAGATTGGACCGAATGTGTTGACGCATATCTAATTGTGTGGCCTTCTTTGTGCTTTCCTATACGTTCAGTTAACACTCGCTTCTTCCGCTCTTCTCTTAGTTGGTGGTCATAAAAGATGTGACCACAATACACATAGTAGTAAACTTTTAGGCCATCGTTAAAGTGTGTTAGAATAGAGCCGTACACGGTATCATCATTACTTCGGGAACAATGCGGACACTTACGAGTAAGATTGCGAACCGTCTTGATTCTTTTATTCGGTGATTTCGTAATATTGGTCAACAAAACCGCTTCTTCGCCTGTATAAATCGGCCCTTTGATTGAGTATAAATGTCCGTACATTGTTTTCGCCTCAAAAGACTTCATTTCAATCACTTGGAATGTGGAACAAGCAGGGTATGAAAGGGGAACAACAAGACCCAACGAGCGGCCCTACTTGCTCCGTAACCTCCGCATGTGAACCTGCATGTGGTGGGGAGTTTTCTCCGCTCATCAAATACTGCTACACTCTCATACTTATAATGATTGGGAAGTATCATCACACTCTTCACCGATAGTTTCCATCATCAGCGCGTCGGCCATAATGTAAAGGTTATTCAGGTGGCTATGGTGCGGTGAAGGCAACAACATGGGGTCACAAGCAAGCCCCATCGCAATTCCACATTTGAAACCCCGCAGAAAATCCGCGCTTAGTGGATAAGTGTCCACTATGAAGTCTGCTCGGTCATCAGTCCCTTCTTCGTAATCGGGATTGCAACGAACCTGAAGTAAGTTTTTGATTAATTCTAACTCAGTCAAGTTTTTATGAGTCAGAATAGTATTGAGAGAAGTCGTCCGATAGGAATTAGTAACCAACTGAATGATATTTGATAGGTCATCCATATTCATTCCCGATTCAGATACATTGATAGTGTAATAAAAGTATTCTGCTCCGGCTCTTCGATTACTTTTTCCTCTACTATAACAGAAGGTTTCTTCAAAATCGTTTCGCTGTGTGCCTCTGATAGTATCTTGATACAGTCCACACAATACGGAAGTGTTCTTGCTTTCTTATCATTCATCCACTCGTCGGGCCATGTATATACGGGCGCACTACATACGGTTTTGCTATGCATAGCATAATGCATGACAGTTGGTATCTTCATCATTCAGATAACTCCGAATACTTTTAGAGTAATAACACAAGTCAACACCGTTTGGAATAAACTTATCACGGTTCGCCCAAGAGCCATTTCACCGGCATGCTCTTCGCAAGCGCGTTCCAATTCAGACTTCATGTTTTCGCCTCAAAATCAATGTGGTTCTTTGGTAGTCTGTGTTTTCTTCTGTCTCGCAAATTAGCGATGTAGTTTGCTGCGCTTGTGGCTCCTTTCTCAAACCGCTTTTTCGCTACTCCATCACCTTCGGGACACATGTTTTCTTTCACTTGGCTTATGTCAATATTTTCAAGGATATGCTTAAAGATAGCATACTCCACATGGAATTGACTCGATGCTCTATCATCCATATTACACCCTAACGTTTCACACTTAAGAAGATTGGGTATTCGTAACGCAAGCGTCACGCACACAATGTAAACATTTGTCCTCACCTTTAGGTTGTATTCTCATTCGGCCACACAGACGACAACGCTCTGCTTGTTTCATTTGGGAAGGAGTCATTACTGTTGGTGTTCGTGTAAGTGCTATATCATCCTTACTCCTGATTAAGTTCCTGTTAATATCATAGATAAGATGGCTTGCCTTTACCCCAACAATATTTTCAACATTTTCTTTTCCTACAGCAATAATTTGAGGGTTTTTAGACATGAGAGCGGCGAGAGAATGCGGTGAAGGAACGGTGCGAATACTTTTATGTCTACTTAAAAGTGTAGCCATACTTTCTTTCGTCATCTCACCATAGTCATACAAAAGGTCAACAATTATCCGACGAATGCGACGATTGTTTGCGCTCATATATTTTTAAGGTAACGTCTGTGTTCTTAAGTCCTTCTAGTATTGCGGGTTAATTTCAATCATCATTCATACTCAGATACATAGCGGAGTAAATGAAGCCATCATCACCACTATTTTTACCCTGAGAAGACGAGACTTGATTATTAGTTTTAAACTCCTTATTATCGCGTGTTTGGATAGTCCAAGTGTCAATGAAATGAAGAATAACTAACCAAATAGTTGACCCAAACCACCAAAGGAAAACTAAGACAAATAGTTCTACTAGAGCCATTTTTTCTGCTCCTGTCTAGTCTTCTTAATGCCTTTAGGAAGTTTATTCTTGGCCTGTATTCGTAAGTTATTAGCGACTGCTACATCACCCTCAATGATAGCCAACCAATGTTTATCACTACTCCTAAATGGAGGCGGAATTTCTTTTTCTGTCTTTTTCTTTCGGGGCCATTCTACTCGGCCCTTTATTGGTTCCATACCAAAAGCCATAAGTGCGTGAGTATAACAGTCCGCTAAATCCAAACCTATGTTTGCTAACCTTCTGTAAAATCCTATGTCATTTACATTTGCCCTAATGAAACTTAATGCGTAAGGGATAGGTGTCCTCTTTGCAGCAGCATAGGCTCGCAATCTATCGTTTTCTTTTAGGATGAGTCTTGTTGAGTGCCTTATGTCTAATGAGGGTAGGTTATTTTTAGACTCATCAATCAATATCAAATCCTTTGTGGCCTTGCTCAATCTAGGCATGGTTTTCATACACACAACCAACCTGTTCTGTATAATTGGTAAGCAAGCCAAAATATCCTGTTCAGTAAACTTATCGGTACGCAAAATATATGTCATATCGGGAAGGCTAGGTGCAACGTCCAAGACACGATACATCATCAAATATTTTCCCGTCTGATATTTGGTATCATCCTTAGTCAAAATTAACATTCCCACGTTAGGCCACCTCCAATTTTTTGTCGCTATTTTTCCAAATTACAACTTCATAAACCTTCAGAGAAGGGGTCATTCACTAGGATATAATCTACTATCCTTCGATATTGACCTATAGTTAAATTCCAAACAAAACGCACAGATGCGCCCGTAAGACGATAAGCACCATGATACCAAATCACGCCATCACTTGTAATGATTGCTACTAGACCGTCTTCTTTCATGGCATTAATAAGTTTAGGAAATTCACTCTTGTAGATGGAACGAGTATTCAAAGTGCGGACTGAGCCCCCGCGCCAATTTCTTGTATGTTCAATGTTCGTCATTCAATCAATCCTCTATTGTGTAGTCAGCCTCAATAATTGTTCGTGGCTCCCTGAGAGCAGACATTCTCAGTTCAAATTGGTCTAATAAGTCGGGGTGTCCCGAGAGAACATCTACTAACATGCGGCTCATATCGTTGACTTGTGATTGCGCTAATAGTAATTGAGAATCAACACCAATTTCCTTCTTGAGTTGTGCAATTAGTTTTATACTACTATTAGCCTGTCCAATTAGTCGGGAGACATCTGCGACAAACTCAGAGTTCATACCGATAATTTCCTTTTGCTCTTCTAACTCATCCAACCAACCTTGAATCCTCCGAACAATATCTTCCGAAGCATCGAGAGTATCTATGGATTGTCGTCGGGCATTTTCAATGTAAGTGGCTTCTTCTTCATCAAACTCGACATGGTTATTCATGTGGTTCAGGACTGAGCCTTGAAGCCAATTAAATTTAACTTCAAGATATGAAGGCTCATATTCTTGAGAGTTAATATTTCGCTCATATTCCTTACACTTCTTATGCGCACACATAGGACAATCATCAGCAAGAACCCAACGAAGAACCTCAATGACAAAGGCATCATTGGTGGTAGCAAGCCGCTCTTGGATTTCTCGTAAACTACGCATTACTTTTAGCCTCCTTCACCAGCAATCATATCTCATCATTTTTCGCGTCAGGGCCAAAGCGACAAAGAAGCCCCTTTCGGCCGCGCCGATTTGTTTCGGGCTCAAACTCACTATACCATGATTGAGGCTCAAGATTTTCAATAATCCATCGCTTTGCTGATTGATAATCACCACTCGTAACCATTCGGGAAACCTCTTTGACGACTTGAGATTTCGGAAGGTCTTGCTTCCAAAAAGTGCTACGAATCAACTCCATGTCAGCGTCCATTACTGTGCGGCGCATTTCCAATGAGTGATTGAGAATGTTTTCCAATGTAGGGTCAAGCGTCACAATAAGAGGGCCACCACCATGCCACTCAGGTTGCATCATGTGATACCCAATACACAGTCGCCTAAAAAGGTCACTCTCAAATGACCTCACGGAAGGATGGTCTATCCACTCTTTTACATCATCATCAAAAATAACTCCTGTCGGAGGGTTACTAACTGCTTCTTCTAAGCGGCCTCTTATCCACTCCTTAATTTGAATAGCGAGTGCGGCCAATTCCACTCTGTCTTCTACGGGCATGTTAGCCTGAATATGCTGAGAGTCTTTGTATAGCCGTTCCTTCTCAGGAGTCATCTCAATATCTATGATGAAGAAGCGTCGGTCAAGACCCGACTCCAATTCAAACCGAGCCGGTTGCGTTCCTGCCCAAATTGTATAGCGCGTAGTATAATTAACCCAACCTGCACGAAGAGCCTTTTGGACCCGGCCGTTGTCGAGAGAAGTTAGCAGTTGGTTTTTCATGTCAAGAGAATGCTCCTTCTTGGAAGCATCGGACATTGAAGAAAATTCTTCAAAGCCAAGAAAACCACCACACATTTCACGCGCCAATGGACGGCCCAAAATATTTCCGTCTTCATCCACGCTTCCGAACATACCGGCCTCAGTCACGGAGTTAGGCCCAAGCATGCTTCTCATGCCTTGACCCAAATCTTGATTCGCGCTATGAAGTAACCCCGTTCCTTCACCTAAGAACATTTGAATCAAAATACTTTTACCCGAACCCTTTGCACCACGCAGCATGAGATGAATGCGGGTATCAGGCAGTTGGGACATCGGAGTGTAGAAGGGGGTCTTGTAATGACGAAGTGGACAATTCTCAATAATGAAATCCTCTTCTTCATTTACTATTGGGCTATCAGGGTCAAAGTCACACCTGCTACATTTGTTAAGACAGTTGAAAATATGGCCTCCAATACTACATAGAAAGATAGGGACTTTATCTTCAACGTCAATGTAATGATTACGACGAGTAAACTCTAACGTCCTTTTGAAAACATTGAAGGCATTCATAGAATCACCCATGCATTCCTGAGTCAGCCATTGCCCGGTCCAAATCAAACGGTTCTGTCATTTGGGAAAAGTCTTCGATAATTTCAACGTATTCTTGCGCCTTCTTCTTATCGTGATTTAACCCTAATACAAAATCAGCATAGTGAAGCAGAGCATCGGCCGATTCACGGTCAATAAATTCAGACATAGTTTTAGCACAAATAGTAATCCACACGCCTCTTATTGGAGTAGCAGTAGAGAAGTTCTTGAAGATAGAGGCAAACGGCCAAGAAGGACAAGCCAAGACAATCTGCTTATCAATTTCTTCGCCTTCTAAAGTCAAGGCATTTTCTTCGTGATTCATGTAATCATAGACCGCGACATCATCGGAACCGAAGGTTGCATACTCTTCATCATAATCACCTATATTTTGCAGTAGATTACTTGTAAGGTAAACCATTTCATCAACGCCATACTCATTCATTTCCATTACTACATCGCGCACAATAGGATAAGTATAGAGCCATGTGTGGTCTTGATACTCAGAGTCAGGCAACGGGTGTGCGTGAGTTATTCTTAGTATAAAGAAACGACGACCATCCTCATTTCTCCGTTGGAAAATTCTCCATTCGGGAAAAATAGGTTCAGGGGCATTATTGAATGCGCCGACATTGTGTAGTTTGCTAAACACGCGACAGACACACTCTTCTTCACCAATCAAACCCATGCCCGCGATGAATGACGCAAAACCCATTTCACCTTGATGGAATATCAGTATAGTCGTTGGCTCTGCTTCTAAGTCATCAGACCACACAAAGTCTGTATCGCCTCGTTGACTAATAATTCGCAATATCTAACCCCCTTCTTTTAAACTCATTCTTAATGATGGAAGGTTGCCATCTCCTAATCTTAGTTTCCTTAGTTACCATATTATCAACTACTTCTTTTACAGGCACTATACTCCATACGTTGACGATGGCCGCACATGTATTAGTCGTAGAAGGGACTAACTCTTGCTTGGGAACGCGAGCGATTGAGCCCGCTCCAACAGGCAGCCGACTCCAAGCAGGGTAGTAAACTTTGGTCTTCCCATCAACCTTGAATAGGGGGCTTGTTCGTAACACACCTGTAATCTGTCGTGACGAATAATTATTAATAGCCTTTTGTGTCCTCTTAGTATGCTTTTGGTCCCATGTGCCATCTTTGTTGAGTGTGGAACGACAAGACACCTTATTTGAGTCAGGCATTCCACATCTTGAACACAACTTGGGCTGTTGGTTACGGTCTTTTGGTATTCGTCGCCCCACTTCTCTTTCATGATAATTGTTGAGGTAATCCGTAAGTTCTGAAACGGTCTTGGGGCCGTCCTCCTTCAAGTATCTAAATAGTGAATCTTGCAATCTGAGATTACGGTTACTCCCCGTCATGTTCTTACCACCCCTATTCATGCTATTAAACGTATTCTTTTCGTTCTTTGCCGCAAGCGTCGAAAGAATAAATCGCTTGACTGCGCCGTAATTTCGTATTTAGTTAATTGATTCAAAGAGTTTTGATATAATAATAGTAAATCTTTATCTAAAAACCTTTGAAGAAATTCAAGAATTGTCAAAACCATGCGACTGCGCCCCTGTTATTCTTTTTGGCCCTCTTATAATTACTAAAAGAATGGGTAGGTGAGGTGACCCGAGCCTTCTGAAAGCCCGCTCTCAAACTCAAGTCTGTTTCGGTCCTCTATGGTAAGTTTGTGCGCTTGGCTGATGCTTTCCATCTGTGGTAACTCCTTCTCATCCATAAGGTCTAGTGAGTCTAAAAATAAATCAATTACTCGATATAATTCTTTTGCCTCAAGTGTTGCTAGGTGTCCCAAGAAGGTATAGGCTTTTGTTGGCTGTATGAAATCTAATCCTACAGAATAACGAGCAGATATAATTACCCCTTGTTTTTTACCTGTCCCTCTGCTGAAAATCTCAAGAATTTTATTACCTGAAATATAGAGAGCGGTCAATCCTTTGAATGCTTTTCTGCCTTGACCTGCATGGTAGGTTCTTAATGAAATTGAAAGGTCATATTTCTCATTTTTACTTTTAATGTAATGAGATATTTCTTCCATCACTTGATGAGTAGCATGAGGACTATTGTTACTATGGTCAAACCCAACAATAGTACCGTCTTCAACCCAAGCATAGAACATGTGATTTGGATAGTCGAAAAGAAAATCCTTTATTATTTCTAGGAGTGGGACCACTTCAATACATTGAAGATAATTATTGTATGGGAATTTTTCATGGCTCATAGAGTCAAGAAACTGCCACATTACATTTTTATCAAGAATATTGAGGTCAATTTCTTTTAGCCGCAGTTGAACGTCCGGTTGCTTCGATAAAAACTTTCGACCTGAAGCGTTTCGTATTTTGGAAAACGCAACGGCTTCCACGACTTCAATATCAGAAGAGAGAAAATCAATCCTCGTTATGTTCTCTATCATGCTTATTCGCCCTTACTATTTCTTTTACTTTTTTCATAATGTGTTTAAATCGTAGCAATGTTTCTCTTGGAACCCTTTGTCGGTTTGTGTTGAGTGTCATAAATTCATACGCTTCTTCTATAATTATTCTTTGCATAGAAATTATCTTTTCATATTCTTGTTGTTCAAAACCTAGTTTGTCAAAATACTCAAAGATGTCTTCTATTTTATTTCGTATTTCTGAAGTGATATGTGAACCTTCGTCGTAATCACATGGGGGGATTTCTACAAGTGTATGGATTTCCTCTAGTGTGGTTCTCAATCCTTCTTCTGTTAAAGCGCCCTCTAATGCGGTTCTATATTTAGGTTGATTCTTTTGAATCTCTGCCCACCGCATCTCTGCTGTAATTGTCGGCTCCATCTTTTCACCTTCATAGTAGTGGCATTTCGTCAAAGTCCCGTTCTTTTTCGTGGACGCGACACGGCCCCGGACACCAACATACGTCTGAGTTAATATGAGGGTAAAAATCAGTAAGTAGCATGATGCGCTCAACGTACACGCAAGCATCCATCAATTCTTCTTGTAAGTGTGTAAGCCATTCATTAAAAGTTAAATCACTCCGTTGCATTGTCGTTCCGTACTTCTTGAAACCGGCTTCGGCCCGTTGTTTTATTTTTACGATGACTTTATCCTCTATTTTACTCATAATTCAATCTCCTAGTTTCGTGTATTCCTTCTTGATTGGTTTCAACAAATTACTTTTAGGGTCAATAGTCCAAGTCCCAATAGGATGCGTTCGTGTAAAATCTTGTCTCGCAGTTAATACCCCCACTAATGATGCTGTAGTAATAGAGGACTTACTTTGACGAAGAGGTTTTCCATTTCCCAAGACTGCATTTTCTAAGATGTTAGAGGCTGTTACAGGGCCACGCTCATGCACAAACCTTGCTACTGCTCGCATTGTAGGACTTACATCCCCTTTGACTCTATTGTGTAGTCCCATTCTTAGCCTCTCTTCATCGAATCTTTCCGCCGACCCACCCTAGCAAAGCATCGGGGTCAGTAACCTTGTATAGCAAAACGCGGTATCTATGAAGCGCGAAAGAGTCAGGGTTATCCAAGTAACCGAAGCCCCCGTTCTTCACTCTTTCTACCCCCTTCGCTCCGCGTAATAGAATGCTAATATGGCGTGAATCGGTAATGCTTTGGCGACTTAGTTTTGGGTCGAGTTTAGGAATAATTTCTTGCCCGGTTAATCCTTCAGGATTCTTCAACAGAACATCAACAATCGCTCTTCTTGCTTGTATTTTTCTCATCTAATTTTCCCCCATTTACAGTCATGTATGAATATGAATAAAAATTCAATTTTTTCTTTCAACCACCTTATTAATTGTCGTGATGGACTAATCAATTTGAGTCCTCTGTGCCTTGTGTTACCGAGTCGTTCTCTATTAATAAAGATTTCTCAATGCGCTGTTCTTCGGCTTTCAACAACCTGTTTTCATGCTTGACTCGTACTGCCTCAACAGGACATTCGTGGATGTCGTTACTCATCAGATACCCACCTGTAAACGTTCAAATCTTTTTGTGTGTTTCCTGTCAACCCTGCTCTTGATTGACCAATATCCCCCATCTTTTTAACTTCATAGTTTGCGTTTCCCCTAAAGTAAAAGGATAACTGAAACAGGTTGGGACACGTTCTCATTACACAAAGCCGTTTCCCATCTACACCTTTTGCGTTTGCTAAGACCTGCCTGCCATCTTTCCACTCTCTATGCTCACGCATATATCGGTCTACAAGTTTAGACCAAATACGGCTCTTGCCTTTTCTTCCGCTCACATTCTTTATTGGTGTCGCATGCTTATAAACATAGCGATTTCTAATCACAAGCGTCAAAGTTACTTTTAGCCAACACAGTTCTACGTTGGCAGGAGTCGTTGTGCCTATGCCGACATAGCCATTATGTCGCTACGAAAAAAGCGAACAATATTAACGCGGCAAAAACGACCAAAGAAAATACTCCGATTGTCAAGAAGGCTTTCGTATTTTTTCTCATCTAATTCCCTACGGAAAATCTCTCATGGTTTTTCAATTCTTCAATGAACATTCCTGATTTGCACCATTGTATCACTAACTCTCGGGCCACTTGGTTAGGACAAGGTATTCTTGAATACATAACTCCTAGATTACAATTACCACAAACCAAACCTGCAACTAAGGGGTCGCCATTATGTCCATGACCCATAATCTTCGTATGGCACAAAGCACATTTCATAATCCTCTTGCTCCCTCCGGCCATTTCATATTTCGTGTTTCTGTTACGCTATATAGATTGCGGGCTCCCTCTTCGTTTCGTGTCCATAATGTGCCTATATGAATCGTTTCACTAAAAAAAGTTTTAGCCTTCTCATAAGTGGAAAAATATAGCGGAGCCATACGCACTAATTTCATCTTTCTTTTAGCGTGAATATACTGTCCGTTTTCAATTAGTCCTGTAACTTTGAATCTCTCAAAATGCCATTCAAAATTTTTGTTGGAAAGAAAAGTTTCAGGATTCATTACTTTTAGCCTCTATTTCGACCGACGAAGTTAAGGTTGTTAGGAGAGTTCTTAGCCGCTCGTTCTCAGCCTTCAAATCGTCGGCTGTTCTAGCCCAAGAATAGGCAGTATGACCCTTATAGACGGAGCAGTTTTTGCACTTATTATTATTTTCGTACTCACTACTATCTATAATTTTTATCGCGTCACCGATATAAGTGACAAGCCTCTTGCCATTCTCATCTTCAGGGCTGTGAATTAAAACACAACCTGCGCCCGGATGCCCCATAACAGAAACTATGTGACCATCTTCACAATGAACGAAAGTGGTTCCTCCGCCCGTTATCCTTGTCACTTGTTTCTCTTCTATTAGCACTTTCAGAAACCCCCCAATCTTTGAAGAACATAAGAGCAAACTGCCGCTTTTTGAGAACGATTCATGTTATGCATTCGGCTATGAATCTGATTTATTGTTAGGTCAAAAAATTGTTCATCATTGTCCCTTCGGGCCTTGTTCAATGCCGCCGTCATGGTGCGGGCCTTTTGTCCCGCCGTGTTTGTGACTATCCAATCTTTGTATTCCTCGCGGTCCTCACATGCGGAAGTGTCCTCTAGTATTTCGATTTCACCAAGCCACGCAGTTAAGCCGCCGCCCTCGGTATTTGCGACGGGCATAATAAATGCTGTCCCTACGGGCAACTTGATTTTACTCTTCGCGGGCCAAACCTTCATGCTGCCTTCAATCTCAATCCTCTTCTGCTTTCCATCAGATGATAGCCCTGCATAAAAACAGGTTTTCATTTCCGCGTCCTCTCTATCAGCCATTACTTTTAGCCTCCATCAGACGACTTCGGCTTCTTGCTGCCAAAATTCAATTACATTGTGCTTACCCTTAGAATTTACCCACCAATTCGCTCTGAGAGTAGTAAGGTGTTCATCAAGGTTAGACATAGAAAACCAACTGCATATTGCCTCAAGAAGCCCTGCCGATTCACGATAAACGCGGGCTGCATGGTATGCGCAATCTATGTCATTGCTGTCGAACAATTCTCCCTCTGCTATACCTTCAATGTATGGTAAGAAACCAAAAGCGTTGCATACAACGTCTTCGGTTTTCATCAGTTGAGTATATTTATTCTTGAAATAAGTAATGCTGTGGTTCGCTACGCGAATACGATTCGGTGTCCCAATTAATTGACGCCCCGTTACTCTTCGGTTATGAATATTCCAAGGTGTCGTACAGCCTCGACACTTTTCATTCTCGCAGTAGCCTTCAATCTCCCACAACTCTATGGGAGTGGGTTTTATCTGCTCTTGCCAAGACCTCTCGTTATTTTTAGCCGACATATTCTCACTCTTCTTCACCTACAGAAACCGTGAGTAATTCATACTTACGGTTTCTCTTCGCACCATCAATCCAAGAATAGGATAAAGAGACTCGGGTATCTAAGGAGTTATCTATGGGGTGTACTCTTGTCTTGCACCTCCACATAGGGACTTGACCGGCCGTTTCCGCTAAACCTGCATCGACTAAATCCTTTGTCAAATTCATGAGTGTGGAGTATTCGTTTTCTCTGAGAATATACCAATTCTCAACAATCTGTCTCGTTGAGAATGAAACAGTATAGCCCCTGCATGGACAACGGAGCCCCCAAGAAATATCTCCGAAGTCTGTTATCCTTCGGTTGCTAATCATACCGAGAATACCGTTGTGCCTATTGATTAGAAAGACTCCCTCTGCAAAGAGGGTGTCATCATTTCTCTGAGCGTCATTAATCTGCTTCATGTTACGTTCACCTTGTCCATACTTATTAAGGTGTTGATTACGGGTCGCAAGCGTCATCGTCCATCCAACAATCATCTTCAGAACAACAGGACACACAGCGATTACAGTCTGAACAATGTGCTTCGCCTGTTTCTTTGCATTGAGGACAAGGTATTTCATCGGTCGTTCGGCATACTGCCAATCCGATGTGCTTCTTATGTCTGATAATGGGCATTACTTTTAGCCTCCTATTCACTTCACCAAATTTCAACCGGCGACGAAATATTTAGGGTCCGGTTGCTCATCTGCCCAACGCATGTCATCCCCCACTTGCCTCTGCCATATCTAATCCCGTCTTGAATAAATTCAGGGCAATAGATGACATGGCCTAATCCCATGTCATCGTAGGCAAAGAATCTTTGTGCGAATTTGAAATCTGATAGATACGAGACATAAACAGAAGGGCATCTTGTCCCGTTCATGAATCTGCCTGAGTAATCGTAGTCAACCTCAAATCCCTCTGCCTCTGCTCTCTCGACAAACTCTATCTGTCTCTCTGTGAGCGTGTAACCTCTCTCTTTTATCGCGCTAAGATGATTCAGTTTGTAAATCTCTGAGGACATTTCTCTCTCTCCAATATTATTTTTAGCACAAAAAAACTAAGCCTCGATAAACCGCATCCACTTGACGAACCAATCCGTGTCATCCAATAAATCGGTTTTTCTTTTAGAGGAAAAGATAGTACCGCTCTTCATGTGAATTTGAAAAGTCATTGCGTTTTCGTGGTGAGCCAATTTTTCCATCTCTGATAGAAAAGTGTTGGTGGCTGTTACGACTGCTGCAATCTCTCTAAGGTCAATGGTTGTCACACCTGATTCAGTCAAGAGTCTGATAGTCTGTGGGTAATCAATCGACATTGAATCCCTCAAGTTACTTTTAGCCGTAAGGTTGTGGTCCCGGTTTCAAGCGACTTGCTTGATTTCGATGCGGCCTTCTTTGGCCTTATCAACTCGCTCGGTCATCAGAGTCCACGCCGTATTCTTCATGCGGGCGGCCGGTCCAATGATTGCAGATTGAACCTTCGACTCCAAGAGTTTGCCGTTGACATCGTGAATGCCTCGGTGGTCGATGAAGTCCGTGATTACGTCGAATGCCTGCTTCGCGGTATTCGCCATCGAACCGATGTTGTTTCGCTCAAGCCCCTCAACCTCCATGAGTGCCTTCATGGTGTTCTTGCCGCGTGTCGCAAGCCCCTCGGGGTTCTCAGTAAGGTCAATCAACTCGGTGTTGGTCTTGAGCCCAAGAACGTCTATGTAATACTCAACCCTTGCACCCATATCCATCTCAACCTCTAGTAGGTCGGCGTTAGCCTGCGCGAATTGCTCTGTGAGTTTGTCTACGATATTCAGTTTCGGGATTAACTCATCGAGCCTGTTGTGCATGTGTGAAGAATGCCTGATTGACAAACTCTTCGGGTTGACGCCGTGTTGTTTCAAGAAGCCGTCTAGCATGGGGAATTGGTTTGAGCATGCGAGCCTAACGGGTGAAGGTACGATTTTCATGCCACTTGAACCGTCATGCGCGTTCATCAGATAGAAGAAGGTGGACATCGTTTCGTTTTCCCCGAAAACAAACTCTTCGGGCAGTTGGAACGACATGAGCATGCGAGCCCCGCCGTGAGTCATGCCGACTCTATCCCATAGAACCCCTCTGCCATTGGTGATACTCTCTGCCAATGCCGCCATCTCTTGGGGTTGGTATGGTACGAATCCTGTTGATACCATCCCGAGAGTAGCCTGCGTATCTGTTCGTGTTACGCGCCTGAATCGGGAGCCGTCTGCCTTTGCGCCGCCGTTGATAGAGCGGTAGACAGGCTGTAATTCGACATGGAAATTCATGCCTGCGTTCTCTAGGACTTCTTCGCCTGTGTCGCCCTTTGCGTTGCTTCCGAATGCATCGAAAGCGGACATCAGGTTTCTCATAATTTGGGGGTTTTCTTCGGTCATTTTTTTCGCCTCTGATTTGTCGAGTGTCTTCATGCTTATTAAGATGTCTATTGCTCATCGCAAGCGTCATCATCTTCGGTCCAATCTTGGTCTAGTGAATCTATGTCTTCGCCTTCAAAGGGCGTGATATTACTTATAGCCTCAAACAAGGGGCCGCGCCTGATTGCTTCCGGTACTATCGCGCACCCATGCGTTCCATCACCGAAGCAGTATCTCTTCATTTCCCATCGAGTGCCGCACTCGGTTCGCATGTCTGAGAACAAGAGTTTACCCTGCCCCTCTTCAAGGGGCATGCCACACATGTAACATGCTTCAACACCGACTTGCTCCATTAAAACCACCACATGCTGCCTTACTTATTAATCTGTTCTTTGCTTATCGCAAGCGTCACATATCACTCTCGCGGGATTGACTGTGATGTCTTCGGGATGCACTCTCTGAGCCTGAATCGCGGGACCGCGCCATGTGCAACCGCACACCCCGTCAACCCCTCTAAGCATGTTTCCGACTGCCGCGCAGTCTAATGAAATTGAGGCCCATTCGACCTTCGGCATGGGCGCGGATTCGACACGGATATTAGTTTTGGCTCTGATGTTCTTCCGCATGCTTGCTCTCGCGTGGGCGCATGACATCTTATGCGGGCCGGTCTTGAGCGTATCGCAGCAATCTCGGTAACCGTGTTTGAATCGGCCGTTGGCATCTCCCTTCCGGGCCTTGCTTGCTCCGGTGGTCTTGCCGCCTGCTCTGCCGCGAGCAGCAGCGACGGGACACTTGCCTTTGTGGACTGCTCCTTTACATTTGAGGTATCGGCAGGGGAAGCCTGTCGCCATAATTGTCGGATGTCATTCAAGTATATGAACCTTGGTATTTTGTTTTGTAACGGGTAGGCTGCGCCCATATCAGAGGGGGTATGAGTATATCAATGTGGCTACCCATGTTCGCCGCATCCATGCCGGAGGGGGTATGAGTATATCAACATGACGCGACCTTAGATTTGACCCAAAAAGAATTTCAAAAGAAGCGAATACAGCCTTTATGAAGCAGGGGTAGTGGTATCACCCTCGGAAGGCCCGCGACGGCCTCTATGACCCCTTTAAACGATTTCACGCTTGCGATTGGTATTTAAGAGAATGTTTTGTAACGGTTTTGTAACAGCAGTTTTGTAACTAAGTGAGTTTTGTAACACCATGAAAATGTTTTGTGACGGTGTGCAAACTGCACTAAGTATGTATTTTACTCTTAAGTGTATCTCTTACACCTAGTTTTACTCTGATACTAACTGAGGCCCAAAACACTTACTGCCTTAATCACATCAGGTGCGCCGTCTGTTACCGAGTGTGCCTTGCTACACCTACTGCACTTTTTACACCGAATGTTTTGTTACGCCTCTCTATGTTTTGTAACGGTGTGTTTTGTAACAGCAGGTGTGTTTTGTAACAGCAGGTGCAAAAAGCGCACCGCCGTAACAAAATGTTTTGTAACGGGACGGGAAGCCTTATAGCCAACTATGCACACGACAGGATATGACAGACGGACTCATTACCATTCGGGGAAGCGCGATAATCAATTGGACTACTGACTTGACAGGCTTTCACCATGAGGCAAAAATGGTTTGGCAGCCTGTCGAAGAGGTCATGGTCGAGATGCTTGGAGAGGATTGGCAAGACCACCCCGGCGTCAAGAGATACGACAAAGAGAACGGTTACGTTAAAATTAACTTCATACCATTTTAGGTTTTGTAACACCTCTCTCTCTCTGTCTCTAAGTTTTGTAACACTAACGACTATTATTCAAACGTAACAAAATGTTTTGTAACGGAATGAGAAGCCTTATAAGCAACTACGCGCACGACAAAATATGAGCGAGACAAGAACAAGACCCGACATACCCAATGTAGTATTGGAAAAATTTGCGACCTGCGACGATTGGTTCTATTTGATTATTGATGGCGAAATCACAAAAACCATTGATATTGATGATGTAGTTAACGCTGTAAAGGTCGGTTGGAATTAGGTTTTGTAACGGTTTTGTAACGCCTCTCTCTCTCTAAGTTTTGTAACGCTAAATGTAATTATGCAAACGTAACAAAATGTTTTGTAACGCAAACGACACGTTCATATAGTAGCATCAACACCGCGTAACATGAAAGAAAACGTCACAGAGACAATGTTCATTGATGGGTTCAGAGAGGCCAACCGCGAAAATAACTTCAGTTATTACGGGCGTAAGGCATTATATGAATACCTGACCGACCTTGAAGAGGATGCCGGAATTGAAATTGAATTTGATGTTATCGGGCTATGCTGTGAGTATAGCGAGTATGAGAGCATTGAAGAGGTAAAGCAAAACTACACCAACATTTTAGACCTTGAAGACCTGCGCGACCATACCGAGGTTATCGAGTTTTCCGAGTGGGACATGAAAGACGGAAAGTTTCAATCAACTGAGGGGAGGCTGATTATACTAGACTTCTGAACAAGGCAGGAGTTTTGTAACGGGGGTGTTTTGTAACACCCTCTCTCTCTATGTTTTGTAACGTTTCGGCTTCCTGCTAATTACTATTATCCAAACGTAACAAAAGGTTTTGTAACGGCGGGGGGAGCCACCCCCGCCTCCGGCGGAGGGTTAATATACCCATAGCCCCTGTGCGATACATGGACGACCAAGACCACAACAACACACGAACGAACGTCCGCATCGCTTGCCGGTGCGGTGACTGCGCAGCCTGTGACCACCGATGCCCGCACGGATATGATGCGACCACCTGCACCACCTGCACCCGCGAGTGCAGCGACGAGGACGAGCCCTTTGACCCCTCGATTCATGGCTTCAGCGAGGACAGCGACACTCGACTTGAGGACGCATGGGGCGCTTGCCCCGACGAGTGAGGTGTTACTGATGCCCACCTGCGTCAACTGCGGAGATGAGGTACGCTGGACTGACCTGCGCTGGAACACATCGGTATGCACCCGACGCGCCGGCTGTCAAACCGCCCATGTGTCGTACCGACCCATAATTAACACTTAGTTTTGTAACGGTTCTCTCTGCTCTCTCTCTGCCGTCTGCGGCGGCAGATGTTTTGTAACGCTGTCATTATTCCAATGTAACAAAAGGTTTTGTAACGGTTGCGCCGCCACCGCCACCTTAATAAACCCCCGGCCCCTCATCACATCATGGACGAGTACAGCAGAGAAACCATAACGACACAGAGCATAACAGGTAACCGGGTCATAACGACCAAGCCGCCCGCGACCTTCATGCACATGACCACAGCAGAAGCGGCTATCGTGTATGACGCATTGGAGGCGGCATACCGTCGCTTGGACACCGGACAATGGAGGCCGGTTATGGACGAACACCGAAGAACGGTCCTGTGGGACCACGCGAACCTCATACGCGAGTGGCTTGAAGGGGTCGCCTTTTGGCGGGAGAACGGGGGCGCGTGGCCCTGAGCGCGGGCGGCGACTCTCTCTTCTCTGTGCGGGCGGCCCCGCGCAGTAACAAAACAAAACAACTATCCAAACGTAACAATATGTTTTGTAACGGGGGGTATGCCGCGAGAAACGCGACATAGGTAGAAAAAAGGGGCGCGAAAGAAAATAAGTTACGTTACAATATGTTTTGTAACGCGGTCGACAGGTTGATAAGGTGGGAGCCCCACCCCTGCACATGGACGCAAAAAAGGACACCAAGCCCAAGAATGACTGCGCAGGCTGCGGCAAGGCCGCCGGGGTACACCCCCCGGAGTGGAGAATCGAGCGAGACATGAACGTCGTTGTCGATTTCGACGCACCGACCAAGACCAAACTAAAGTTTTGTAACAGGTGCTATAACGACCACATGAGCATCGCTCTCGACAGCCGGGACTCACCCTACCAACCGGGGGTCGGCTGGCGAGTCATGGGCTGAGTTTTGTAACGGGGGGCTTCGCCCCCCTCTCTCCCCCCCTCTCGGGGGGCGTGTTTTGTAACGGGCTCTCTGCTCTCTCTCTCTTTGTTTTGTAACGGAAATGTTTTGTAACGGAAATGTTTTGTAACGCCGGGTACAATAATGCGAATGTAACAATATGTTTTGTAACGGGAGCGTTGCCCTTAAATAGGTGCAACGTTTCCCGACATTATGAGCAACGTACTAACCTACACCGACGAAAGCGAACACCTGATGGAAAGCCTACGAGAGCATAAGTTCAACGTGACTCAAATTGACTGCTCCGGGGAAGTCATCGCCAGCAAGGAGCAATGCGAAGGAGCAAGCACCCATTGGCTGGCTAAGGAGTCCCTAGCCTGTGACGAGGGCATCGTAAGGGTCGAGTACCTACCCACCGGGGAAACGGGGTGGGTTTTTGTCCTCGCCGGAAACTCAACGGGCGAGTTAGTGTGTGACTACTCCTACAAGTTAGCACCGAAGGACAAGGGCTATACAGCAGCCATCAATGCTGCCATTAAGGATTATCATGAGGCAATGGATGATTTGGTACAAGCAATCAAGAAGGTGGAGGATTACGGATTAACAGTTCAACGGTAGTTTTGTAACGGTCTACCATGACCTCCCGCTCTCTGCATGCTATGTCCATGAGTAGCAGGGACGGGGCATGATAGTAGGTTTTGTAACAGTTTTGTAACACTCTCTCTAAAGTTTTGTAACACTCTCTCTCTCTCTTAAAGTTTTGTAACGGGTGTTTTGTAACGGTAATTAAATAAACGTAACAATATGTTTTGTAACGGACAGCAGGCCCACAGCCCAATGTGTTACAAAACAAAAATCGAGGGGTTCATAAGGGACTACTCCTTCGGTCAATCAAGGAGGACACATGGACATGGCAATGAAAATATACGTTGAGGCAAAGTCAAAGAACGACATCCACGCTCGCATTGATGCTGGCGAAGTCGTTCATGGCTTCAATTACAGTATGTTTGCACCGATGGTTGGCCCGGAAGCGGCCGGTTATCACGCGCTGGATGCTAACCTAGCGGTTGGCACTTTGATAGTGACGTACACTCGCAAAGTCGGCGGCAACCCTGTAAGCCAATACTACTACACATGGAACGGACTGCGCTGCACGTAGTCCACCTGTGGATTGGTGACGGATTCACGCAAATAGGGAGGGGGGTTTTGTAACGCCCCTCTCTAAGGAAAGTCTCTCTCTCTATGTTTTGTAACGCTCTGTGTTTTGTAACGGCAATTATTCCAACGTTACAATATGTTTTGTAACGGTTCACTCCCCACATACCCTGTTACAAAACAAAAACGTTACAAAGCCACAGCCTTATATACCCCTACCTCATCAGCGATACATGGACACAGTAGAGATATACCATAGGACGCCACCCACCTTCTTTGAGTCGGATGGTTTTGTAACGATGAATGATTTCGCTCATGTAGCGACCATAAGTTTTGTAACGGAGGTTCCGGGGAGCATCCTTGAGTTTTGTTACAGAATCACAAACTCGGTCGATGAGTATTGGTCGCAAGAGTTTTGTAACGGAACGGAGCCGGTCACATTCGGCGGGGTGAGTTTTGTAACGACCCTTCACGGCGAGCGGTTCCGCTCGTCCTCCGTAGGAGACTGTTTTGTAACGGGCGGCAAGACCCATGAGGTCGCGGGCTTCGGATTCAAGGAGGTGGCAGCGACTTGAGTTTTGTAACGGTTTTGTTACTCTACGGTTTTGTTTTACTACTCTATGGTTTTGTAACGGCTTTCTCTCTCTATGTTTTGTAACGGCTCTCTCTCTCTAAAGTTTTGTAACAGCAATTGTTTTGTAACGGCAATTATTATAACGTAACAATATGTTTTGTAACACTTCATTGTTTTGTAACACTTCATGACGCAAATAATGCAGGGGTTTAAGTGCGATGGCCCCTATGTTGTTGTCACAACAGCGACAACAACCCGGATGGGTAGGCGACAGTAATGGACAAGTGAAAAAATGAAGAAGATAACCGATGAGGAATGGAACGAGATAAATGAAGCGATAGCGAAGGACGGCGACGGAAGAGCAACCGGCCTATACTACGCGCCGGAAATGAGATGCGAGAAGTGCGGAGACATGACCGACCGAAACGAGATGATATGGGTCCGGGTACGAATTATCATACCCCCCTATGGACGGAGAGAAATGTGGTGCAAGGGCTGCGCCGAAGAAGAGTAGGTGAAAAAATGGTACACAAGAGAATGAACGATGAAATGAGAATGAAGAACGAATGCGAGAGGGGCGAGTATGACGGCAACATCCACAGGTGGAAGTTACTCGATATGCCGCGATGGTTCGGTGATGATGCGATAGAGGTCGGACAGGGCAACACAGACAGCCCTGAAACGTTCCTACCCTGCGCATACCTAGCCGCCCGGTTTGTATGCACCCAATGCGGCGTGGTGATATGGCAAGAGTCAATGTTTGATATTGGCGAGGGTCACATAATGCCCTACCGAATCATCAACGGCAAAAGGGTTGAGACTCCGAGTGATGATGAGGACGAATGGACGATGAATTATGACAGCCATTCAAGTTAGTGGCCCTGAGTTTTGTAACGGTTTTGTAACGGAGGTAACGGTTTTGTGACAGTAGTAGGTAACCTGAGTTTTGTTACGGTTTTGTAACACTCTCTCTTTACTCTCTCTATGTTTTGTAACGGAACGACAACTTACAACTATTGAAACGTAACAAAATATGTTTTGTAACGTTGGAATAATGACAATGGTAGAGGAACTCAACCGTAACAAAACCATAGTGTGCAAACTACAAACCGTAACAAAACCACAGCCTTATATATCCCCACCGGGTTCCCCTATTATGGACACAAAAAAGGAGAACGTTCAAAGCGTAACAAAAGAAAGCCCGGCGTGCCACCATTGCGGCGACACCCGAACAATTGAGGTTTGGTTCACCCGAGGGTGGCCCTATGGGGAGAACCGGATTGTGGCCTGCGTCAAGGATGGGCGCGGCCTTCGACCCTGTGGGTCGAAATACTCCGAGCCCTGCCCCGAGGACGAGAGACACCGCCTACCGGAGGAGGATTGAGATGAGTTTTGTAACGTGGTTGGCTGCTAAAATCGCCCGACCCATTCTCACGATTGACTACGGTTTTGTAACGGGGCATGAGTGTAGATGCCAACAAGGTCAGATATGCGGAGAGTGCGCCACATGAGTTTTGTAACGCGGGGTTATTGGGTTTATCTCTTTCTAAGTTTTGTAACGATGACTTCGTTCATAATATTCCTTTCTTGAGTTTTGTAACGGTTCTCTCTCTCTTTGTTTTGTAACGGCGACACCGTGAAACTTACAATTAAATAGATGTAACAATATGTTTTGTAACGGCGGAATAATAGTAAAAACGTCAGGTTCATAAGGGACCACCTGTTGGGAGTATCATGGCACAGAAACAAGGAATAATCATCAAGACGGACGGCACAATAGAGGACACCACGATAGACGGGCTCAAGGACATGCAGGCAATTGTCGGCGGGCTGATTGAGAGGGCATGCTCAGTCGAAGACGCGGACATGTGGTGCAATGAAGAGGGGCTACTACTGCACTTTCCTATCAACCACAAGGCAACGGAACTCAGGGCGAAGGACGGGGATGCACTCCTGTCTCGCTTTCCCGTCGTTGGGGATGTTCTCATTCTTGGCGCATGCGACCATTGCGGCGATAGCGGCAATGTGAGTCAGGCAGCGAGAGATGCGGTGGCAGCAGTATGAGTTTTGTAACGGGGGTAATGTATGCCTTTCTCATTTTATCATTTTTCTTGTGGGTAACTGCTGAGTTTTGTTACGGGGGCGAACAGTAAGTTTTGTAACACTCCGCGCCGTGTGTCCATCATGCGTCACTAAGCCCTCCCCCTATGTTTTGTAACGCATGGGCTCGTAGAGAAGTGGGGGGAGGCAACTTAGGTTTTGTAACGCTTTTCTCTTTCTCTTTCTGTGTTACAAAATCGCTTACAATTATAAATATGTAACAATATGTTTTGTAACGGGGAAATAATAGTAAAAATCAAGGAGGGTCCACAGATTCCTCAGACTCATTGATTAATTCGACTTCAACGAAGGCATCCTCCGGCATTATAAGTTTCAGCACTTCCGCAGGTGGGCGGACAACTGAAAAACGCCTAGTCCGTTGAAGGAGGTTACCATCAGCATCACAAGTCCTAACAGTTTCAATCTTGAGCCACCCTTTCAGGTCATTTTCAAACTGCACCTAGCCACCCCCTATCACGCATGCGCCCAATCAATTTCCTACTATGGACTTCTCGCTCTTGCCTCCATGAATCCTCATTTATTTTGAGTGTCCCTGTGTCAATGTGCTTCTGCAATTCAGTTTCAAAGTCAATATCAGTTCGTAGTGCGTGAGCGAAGAAAGTTATTATTCCGTCCTCCTTGTGGTTACTGATATGCACCATTTCGGGCTCAATCGAAGCAGGGAGCAAGAGCGGAAGTTCGACATCCCATGAATGCGTTGCATCGCTATTTTGCTTCTCCCCAATCACCCTTTGCGGTCGCTTGAACATAGTAATTGTATGGCTCTTCAAAAAGTGTGCGTGTAGGTCGTTGTTAGGGTCAATGGGGCCAAAGTCCTCAAGGCTCAGAAGTGCCATGAGCGGAACCTTGATTTTCCCTTCCCTGTTGAGTTGGCCGAATGTCGGGTCAATGATGAAATTAGGCGTTCTCACTACAATATGCCCGTCATAGCCCGTCCCGCTTGGCCCGTAGTGTTTGGGGTTGCTTCGGTAATCGTCGGGGTATCGTGGGTCGTTTCCATCGTGGCCCTTGTGCCATAGTTGAAGTTGATACTCTCCGTGCCGACTTCGGCCGAAGGCCGCAAGGTCCGAGCATACCGGCACGGCCGGGATTTTGAAGGTTGCCGCCATAGCGTTACAAAACAACATCGAGTCTGTGATACATGAGCCCGCCTCGGTGAATCCTCGGACGGTTTCGTTGTAGTCTTTCAGTTCCCCCATGACGATTTGAATGGCCTCTTCTTCCGTGTAGGTTTTCGGCTCGGGCTTGGGCTCCTTCGCTGCCGCCGCCTTTCGGCGGTCGGCTGCCCGCCTCTTGAATCCCATTCAAACACCCCCCGTTACAAAACACTCGGGGCATGAGGGGTTCATGTCCACACCCCCCACACTCCGAGGACTTCTCGGTCATCGCTGCTGCCCTTGTGCGGGGCCGTGTCGCAGACCACGCGGCCGGAGTGGTCGCGTAGGTGGATGTGGCGCTCTGTCGTTATCATGTAGTAGTCGGGCAGGTCGTCGCCGTCGCTCCCTGCGAGTTGCCTCGCTTGGGTCTTGGTCGGGTTGTTGATTGCCGTTACAAAACTCTCCACCGTGTAGGAGGCCCGGCGGATAACCGTCTTGCGGCTCCTAACTTTCATGCCCGCCTTGCGGCATGCTCGGATGATGTCTGCCATTTGGTGCATGTAGTTCAACAGGTGGCGCACCCCGAGGGTTGTGGCCGTCGCTGTGAGGCAGGGCGACCCTCTCATGTCGTGGTTGTTGTACTCCACCGCTAGGGTGTCCATGCGCTCTTCGCGGGCCGGGGTTAGGGGGAAGTTCACCTCGGGCTTGCTCGCTCTCTCGCCTTCCGCCTGCTCTCGGTTGCCTCCGAGGGTGATATTGAACCCGGTGACCTTCCGCTTCTGCTCGTCCGTTACAAAACTCTTCTCGTCGTTCTCGCTCATTTCGATTCCTCCGTTGCTCCCTGTTGGGGCAGGGGGCCGAAGCCCCCCACCCGCTCAGAGGGCCGCCTCGCGGTTGAAGAGGTTCGGCCCGGCTCCCCTGATGTTGATGCCTGCTGCGGCCGCCTGCGCCTCTTGGTCGGCGGGGTAGGCTACGGTCATGAAGCCCCTCTCGCCCTTGCTGTCCTGTACCACGATGACCCCGAAGCGGAAGACTCGCCATGTGGGTTTCATGCCTCGGACCCACCGGGCATAGATTGACCACTTCTCGGGGTTCTGTCGGGCCTTGTCCGCTCCGCCTCGCTGCTTGATGGTGCGGGCTGTCACGGTCGCAGCGTCGAAGTCAAGGACAGCAATGCCCTTGATTATCTGCTCATATCGGTTCACTACGTCGGTCCTGATGGCCTGCTCTCCGCCCTCGGGGAAGTAGCCCCCGCAGCAGCGCACCACACCCTCAACGGACGCCTGCCTCTTGCCCCCGTTGCACTCCATTGTGACCGGGTGCAGGTAGCCTGAGCAGCCGTCCGCCGGGCATGCCTCCGCAGCCTTCTCCGTGACCACCTGCTCCGTTTGTGTGGCCTGCCTGTCCGTGGTCCGGGTGACTATCTCGTCATCCCTCACGCCACCGTAGAGCCTGCCCTCGGTGTAGGTCGACCGGGCATAGCCCGTCTTCTCAAGGGCTAGGGTGGTGAGGTTGGCGTGGTCAAGGTCGCCCATCTCCCCACCGTAGTCGAGGACCGGCGCAGTCGAGCGGTTTGCTCTGTTGGCCCATCCTCGCAAGGTCTTCAGCGTGTACCGGTGGCTTAGGTCGGAGCGAAGGTCGCTCCTAGTCGCTGCTACCGCTCTCTCTGAGAGCGACACCCCCGCCCCATCGAAGATGGGGCCAAGTGCTGTCGTCGTTGTCGGCTTCGTTGCTCGTATGCGTAGGTGCATAGCACCTAATAGGGGGCTGCCCCCTATTAACCTGTGGCTTGCCTCTCTCAAGCAAAAACGTTGTACTGCTCTAATGCAAAAACTACACCACTCTTTAGGTAGTAGTATGCCTACCCCTTCACGGAATTTTTTTCAAATTTTTTGAAACGATTCTATACTGTGTTGGATGTATGCCATTCTTATGAGAAATAACAGTATTATTGGCTACAAATACCCTTAAAATAGCAGAAGCACTATAACAATTCAGTTGCGTCCAAAAAGCAGATATATGGTCATTAGCCTTACGCGCAATTTCATCTGCACTTAACCATCCTTGTTCTTCCCTAAAAACGCGCTCTATAGCCTCTTGATAGACTTGCCTTCGCTTCTTTGGGCCATGCTTCTTCCCTGTTCGGGGATTTTGTCCTCTACTCATTACTTGTCCTCCTTATTACTCCGCCGCCAATACCCGACTTTTTCTTTCTTGACAGACCTCTAGCCCCACCAATCCATTCACCCGGTTTCATTGTAGACATTACAACGGGAACATCAGGAGATTTATAGGTAAATTGGTCAAGAGCATGGGCTAAAGCCATCGCACAATCGTTATGTCTGCCTAAATCCTCAATCAAACCCTCGCGCCAAGCGTGTTGTTCTAACTCTTCTAGTAATATATTAACTTCTTTTCGGGTAAAATCATCTCCATAAGGAAAACAAACTAACTCGCGCTCAAACCAAACTCGCATACGATTCAATAATCCCTGTTTAATAGTTCGATTACTCACCTTACTTTCACGATAGTCAATTATACCGCCCTTTTGAGAAAGAAGCCCCTCATATAGATGTTGAAACCCAACAGACTCAACCGCAAAGGCTGGATGCCCATATCTTTTATTCCAATCCATCATCATATCGGCCTGTTTATCCGGGGGAAAGTCATTACGCCTCCAAATATTCACTAAATGAATATATCCATCAGAATCTTGTCTTATACACACCATAACCGAATAATCTTGACCTAAACCATGTGCAGGGTCAAAACCAATAGCATATTTATCATCTCCCATTTTTTCATTCAGAAAAACAGCATCCATATTCAAATTTTTACGAGTCAAATTACGGGGATAAACTGCTGCCTCATCATCAATCACCTTACACAGATATTCTTGGATAAAAGACAATTCACCCATCGCGGACTTTTGTTCTAAAAGAAACTCAATAGGTCTAAATTCAGGCCATAAGGCTTCAGGTTTAATACTTGGATTAGATTTATGTTCATCCCAATTAGGAATACCCGACCAAACGCCTGATTTCCAAGCATCATTATGCAACATTTCAGTATGATAAAGGTCAACCATACTCATTGGCGTCCCTACACAATAAATAGAAGTACCGGGACTCAACATTGGTGTAACTTTCTTTCGGAACCAATGACGAATAACCGACCAATTCATATCGCCCATATCATCGAGAACATCATCAAAAGCGATACACGCAGGATGCTCCCCACGAATAGCAGCCCCAACAGAAGTAGCCCTAATCCATGCTCCATTATTAAAGTGTAATTCAAGTTTATTGCCTCTTCGTGTATTGAGATACCTAGATAATTGAGGATGTTGTTTCATATCCTCCCTAATTTCTTCAAGACGACGCATTGCCAAATCCTTACTCGCAGAAAAGAGCCAACAAGTAAAGGGTTTATTACGCCATTTTTCAAAAAGAGCAGAATGAAGTAGTTTTACCCGTAAAGTAGTTGATTTTGAATGGTCGCGGGGAGCAATAACGCAAACGCGGTGAACCTGTGAATCATCTCTTCCCCCATACATGTCTATCCATTCACCAATATGCATTCCCCAAGTATAACCTAACCACTTGTAAAAATATTGAACATCATTTCTACTTCTCTCCATAGAGAAATCCGTACTAAATTTACTCATCTAAAATCACCGGAGCGAATAAATTACCAATTAATCCTAAATCCTTATCTAATAAATGAGCGCAAATACCCGCTCTTGCTAAAACATGACCTTTTTGGAAATGCCATCGGTCATTACCTGCTAAACTTGGTAATTGGATAACAGTAGTACCACCCTTTTCGATTAAACGCTGGTGATGTAAATGCCCATGAAACCAAACATGATGTTCACAAGAGCCCCAAGCACCCCTTTCTTCAGAAGCCATTAAAAGTGGTAAATCTAAGCCTCTAATTCCATCGCCATGTGTAAATCCTATCAAATTATTACCCCATATAGAATATTGCCTAAGCATAGGATTAGTTATTACTTTAACATCAGTAGTATTTTCGTAAACAGCACCAAGATACATCATTAATGCTAAAGATGTATGTCTATCATGATTACCGCGCATAAAAATAACTTCTATAGGACAAACCGTTCTCAAAAGGTCAATATGTTCACGCGCAAGAGAACACCCGTCCATAAATATTTGTGAGGGGCTAGTAGATAGGTCTTGTGGTGTACCCTTTGTCGTTGTACCCTGTTCATTATCAACATGGAACCAATCACTACCCGTAGCAACGTATATTTTTTCAGGACGACCCGGTAAACGAGAAATTAAGTTTTCCGTTCTATCAATTAACCTTTTTCGTGCTTCTTCGGTATTATAATGTGTACCCGTTTCATCAATCCAGCATTCTTCACCGAAATGAAGGTCTGTAGGGGAAATAACAACCGCATAAGGTGCAGCACTCTTCATTTTTCGATTTTTGGGAGTTTTAGGAGCCAAATTCTTGTTAGAAAGTGCTTGTCGAAACTCATTAAGCAAAGTAAAATCAAGATTTCGCATTCTATCAGCATCATTACTTACTTCTCTCCAAAACTTCTTATTTGCCTTTTCCAATACCTTGTTTCTTTTACTTTCAACTAATTCAAGTACCAAAGATTCTTCTGAACGAGATTTCATGTCCTCATCTGTGAAAATATCCATCCCATGACTCCACTTATGGGCTTTAATGTAATCATGAATGTATAATTCAGGAAGAGAAAATTTTCTGCTTAACTCTCTCATATTCAAGCCTTCTCCCCCATCAGAGTAAGCCTTTTTCATCTTTCTATGGGTTTCACCGTCCATTTTTACCATTTGATTTACCGATGGTAAGAAAGTAATGTATATGTCTTCTTTTTCGTCATAATAGATACTCACACGCGAGGAAGAAGATAATTTTAGTTCAGGTTTAATATATCCAAACCCTTCCTTCTTCCATCGAAGAATAGCGTTGCGCCACCCCTGAAAACTTCGTGTTGGCTCAATACTATGGAGATACCGAGCAAACTCACTATCAGTAGCAAATCCTCTTTCTTTCGCTATACGCTCTATAATCTCTTTGCCGCCCCACAATTTGGTCCGACCACCGAAAGCCCTCTGCCCCATTGAGCATATTGAACATTGACTGCCTTTTAACCGTTCCTTTTTTTCGTTAATTCCATATATTACTGAAAAATTAAATCGTGCAACTGAAAGCCTCTTTTCTAATTCTTCAATTCTTTCAAAGAGAGACTTTTGAGAAAGCGACCTTTCAAAGTCTAAAAGAGTAGTATTGAATAGTAAACAAAGAGTAATTTCTATACTATAGAAGAAATAAAAGAAATACTGAACAATAGAGCAGTATATCGCTTTATTTTTTCTGAAAATCACCGAATAAACGAAAATTATTATAGATTTGGCCTAATGTTGATAAGGCACTTCTATATTTTACGAAATATGGTAGAGAAGGCTGCATGGTGGCAATTTTGGCGACCTGAGCGAGAAGTTATGGCTTCTCAGCGAATTTCAACGGATAAGACCTTCAGAGCGGTTGCTGGCATTCCTGACATAATGAGAGATACAGAAAGATTGCAGAAAGATAGCAATTATGACAACGAATTTGATATGTACGACCTTATGCTCAAACTTGACCCCGAATTGAATGGTGCGGTTCGCGCAGTTAGTCTAACAGCCAATAATTACGAAATTAATTACGATAGAGGCAAAAATGCGCTTATTCGTGATGCCATTAAAGATTTAGTAGAGGACACCCTAGATTTTGATGACATTCTTATCAATTCTATGCGTAATATGATGGTTTACGGAAATGACATCAATAAAATCGTCGGAGCAGATAATCTCGGGATAACCGATTTACAAAGCCTTCCTATTAAGCAGATAACCATTGTTGATGAGAGAGGCGGCATAGATTCGGTTTTTGACGCTAGTGAAGATAGCCCCATTATAACCGCAAGTAAATATTTGTTAAGGGAAATGAAACTCAATGCCCGCGAAATACCCGCTAATGAGATTCTACACATCAAGATTGATTATCGCAGTAATTGGTTTGTAGATAATAGAGGCCGTAATACTTATGGAATTTGGGGTGCTTCTCGTTTTTCGTCCTTGAAGCAAGCCATACGCATGAAATACAATTCAATGAATAATCGCCTTTCACTTGAGGATTCTATGACTAAACAGTTTATCTCAATAGACAAGTCAGCAATAGAACATATTCAAGACCCCGCAGAACAAAGTGAAAGGCTTACACACATAGTAGATGAAGTTATTTCCCTCTTTGAAGGACTACGGGGCGACCAAATTCCCGTTCTTCCTCATTATGTTGAATTACATCATATTGATTTGGAAAATAGCCTTCCCGATAGTGGTGGATTTTTAGATGCTATTAACAGCGATATTGCCGCAGTTCTTCAAGTGCCGCGTGTAGCCGCCGGTCAGGAAAGAGGAAGTACCTTTGCTGCTACTTTTAACGCAAATCTATGGGCGGTTCAAGCAATTAGCCGAATGCATAGTATTCTTGCAAGTCATTGTCGTGATTTATTTTCAATTCATCTCAATCTTTTAGGAATACCACACAAAGCATCTGATTTACCCTCAATACGATTTGATGCAATGGATAGCGAAACCCCTCTAAATGTTATGCAAAGAGTAGTAATGGGTTATGATAGTGGGATTCTAACGCTTAATCAAACACTTGATATGCTAAATCTTCCTCTTGATAGCGATGGCGACGAAAGAAAGGACTTGAACCCTATTGAAAGCAACGAAGGTGATTTACCCGATGAAAATTCGCAGCCGGGGGCCACCGACGTTGCCAAATAATCAATGCAAGACTGTGCCTAATCTGTCATTGGTAAAGATTGAAGAATCACTCCTAGCGTAAGGTGGCTATGAGTGAAAGCGATGATGACGGTGAGAATGTCATACAGGAATTGAATGCCCGCTTTCAAGAATTACGCACGTTAATAATTACCATTGGGTCAATTTTGGCTATGTTAATGGCCGGTCTAAATGAGGTTGGCTTCATTGATTTTGCTGTGGATAAAGTCGTTGATTTGGTAGAGGATGACCCCGGCCTCAACCCTTACCTCGATGATTGTGAAGAAGTTTGGAGTTTAAATGAAGACCATTATATTGTTGATAATGATATTATTTTCTCGGTGTCTATTGCAGATTTAGCACGATGTAATAATGTGCATACTGTGGATTACAATATTACTGTTGATGGGTTGGCTACAAACGGCACAAGTCCTGAATTTCGGAACCAACATAGTTTCGTGGAACAACTTGATAATATGAGTGAAGGAACCCACCATGCCGTTATTGAAGTCACTAATGGGACAATAGCCCTTTTCAAAGTCATTACACTAGATTTTGAGTATGATGAAGGAGAGCAAGCCGCAGCAGTTTATGGTTGCACAAATGAAACGGCCCTTAACTATAACGCGAGCGCGACACACGATGACGGGTCATGTGAGTACCCCCAAGAGGAAGAAGAAGTTACCGAGGATTGCTACGCCGAGTTCTATGACGTTCTTTCGTATTGGGAAAACAACAATACTTCAGTTTATAACGAGTTTGATGTTGATTTCTCCTGTATGGCAAACGTGACAGTTTTTATTACAATTGATGCTTACAATGAAACCAATGTATCATTATGGCATCAAGAGGACAACTTTTCAACGTATTACATGGATTGGGACTACCAATACCTTGACTTTTACAATGTACCATATCAAGATAAGGTGAATATACAATACCGTGTTTATTATGATGGGGAATTGGATGATGAACGATGGTATTGGTTAGAGGCAACGTAAAAGGGCTATAATTGATAAGTCACCTAAGAACTCACAATAGTATGTCATGCGGATGCGATAGTTGTGAGGCCGAAGAGAAACTAATTTCCGTCACTTGCCCTCCGGGTGAAGAGATGGTTGATGGTGAATGCCAAATAGTTTCTGTTACTCTTGACCTGAGTATTGACGCCACACATACCTTCGTTGAGGCTGCTACAGGCAAGACTATTATAGAAATTGCGGGAATAGCCTTCCATGAGGGCTTTAATAAGAACTTTTGGTCGCTTACACAGGAAGGCGCGAGAAATGTTGCGCGTCAGATGGAGGGCGCAGACCTCACGTTGAATCATCCCGACCCCATAGAGGGCGAGAGTGGATTTGACCGCAATACGGACGGTGGCGTGGAAAAGGCCGTTGTTGGCTACATCAAAAATGCAATTTATCTTCCCACCGTTGCTGGGGGTTATGAGGTAAGGTATATCGCGCACGTTACGCGACCCGAACTCTTCGAGGCTCTTGAATCCGGCTTATGGTTAAAACCTGAGTATGGTGTGAGTATTGGGGGTTCAGGTGTCCCAGTATCGGCTGATGAAGATGGGATAATGTTCGGGGAGGACTTCACATTTGACCATTTGGCTATCGTATATCGTCCTGCTTATGAACGCGCAAATATCGAAACGGTTAAGAGAATTGAAAAAGTCGAGGTTATCGAGGCAACCTTTATAGGTCATTCACAACCTGCCGAGATTAGTAAAGATATGGTGAGTGCTATGACAGATGACAATACTAACCCCGAAACAGACTACGAGGCCGAGATTGAGTCCCTTAAGGCAGACCTTGTGCTTGCTTCAAGCCGCGTTGCGGAATTTGAGGCGGCTGATTCTGCCCGAATAGAAGATGCTCGTCTTAATCTCGTTGAGAAGGCTACCGAACTAGGTATGTCAGGTCACGATGACCTACAATCTGAGACTATTGAGACTCTAATTGCATCGTGGCAAATGGCACACCCCGAGCCGGAGCCAGTCGAGATGAAGCCCGTTGATGAAACGCCCCTTGAGATTAAAACCCCGGCTGTGGCCTCGGAAGAGAGGAAGCCGGTTGTAGCCAATTACCTAAATGGTGTGATGGTCGAGTCCGATGAGGAGTTGTACGCTCGATGTTACAACGCTTGGGCAAGGGCATGGAACGGCACACTCGCTGGTGATGAGACTAATATGAAGGCTCGTACTTACGAAGAGATAAAGGAGATGATTTGAGATGGCATACGGACAAGGAACAGACCCAAGAAATATTGCACTATTGGCAGCAAACTACGTTTATGGTCCCGGTAAGATAATTTCTTACCAACAGGACGAGGACGCGGTAAAACTATGCGCGGCTGGAGAGTACCCTCTAGGAATTTCGGTTGGCGAAGGCAGCAGGGCTGCTGGCGGTGCTTACGATGCTACTGGCGGAACCGTGTCCTTTTATCCCCTCGGTGCGACCCTGATGGTTCAGGCAGTTGCAGCCGAAGCGTGGGAAACAGGTGAGGTAGCCTACTGTGGAGCAAATGGACTTGTAACCAAGACTGTTGGCTCAAACAAGAAACTCGGTATTTATGTCGGAGCGAGCATGACAACTGCTGCTCTAGGAGCAAACGGTGCTGGTGATACAGCCGCCGCTAGTTCTGAGGGAGAGATGATTGCTATTGCTACGGCTGGATATGAGGTCGGGGAACAAGCAAGTTGAGGTGATTAGAATGGCAAATGATACATTGGAACAGATACTAAACGTGGAGGCGGCTGCTGGCCCCTTCTCGACGGGTGACGCAGTAATTGAGCAAACGCTAAGGGACTTTATTCAACTACAGTCCACAACCATTGCGATTGGAACGAAGGTTGTCGGAGTGCGCTCCGTGCCTTGGATGGACTTCAAGTGGTACACCGGAGTCAACGGCACTTTCTCCTACCCCCTAGATGACAACGCCATCGTGGACCCGACCAAGATTGGAACCGAGAACTACTCGACCAAACTATACAAGGGGCAGGGTCGTGTTACCTTCCTCGACAGCGTAAGGCTACGAGGAGAGTCATGGGAGAATATTGACAGGCAGCAACTCGGTGTTATCCGCGCTCGCGCTGACAAGATAGACGCAGAAATCCTCTCGGCACTTATGACCGGGGCCGGACAGGAACAGGCGGCTACCGATACCTTCGGGTCTGCTGGCGCTGATGAGGAGGGCGACCTTCTTGCGGCTATGGACTTAATCTTCGCTAACGGCAGGGTTTCCGGTGACGAGCCTATGGCTCTTATCCTACCAGCCGGAAAGAGGAGTGCTATGCTAAACACGCAACTCTTCGGAAACGTGGTCGAGTCGCTACAGTCTCACATGGGACGCATCGCTAACCTAGCGGTGTACTACTCAAGGGATAGTGCGGTTGCAAACGATGCTCTACTATTGATTCCGGGCGCAGAAACCGCCGAGTTCTTCCAGTACAACGGAGAGGGCTTCATGGAGACTGAGTTGACACGCCTACCCGGAGTTGGGTACGACTGGTTACTAACTTCCTTTATGGGAACAGTAATTCACGAACACCAAGATGGTGCGGATGCTGGTGAGAACATGAGGATTTGTAAAATAACTGGTGTCGCTTGAGGCTGGTGATTAAATGGGCGCACAGAATAACCGAAATCGAAAGATGCAAGACCTAATCGGCAACGAGCATTTGGGTCGTTTCCAAGAGAAGACGATGTGTTTCATGTATGATTTCGATGCTCTTGGCGGTGCAGCCTCGGCTCTAACTCTAACTGATGCTGCGGGTAACGCACAACAACTTCCTGACAATGCTCTTATCACAAGCGCAACTTGGGATGTTACGACTGCTCTCGCTTCAGGTGGTTCGGCTACTGTCGCACTAGGATGGACCGGAACTGCTGGTGGTATTAAGGCCGCAACTGCTTTCGACAATGCGGCTTATGTAGCCGCGACACAGGTAAGCGGTCTTGTAGTTAACGGGAAGATGAGTGCTGCAAGCAGCGTTATTTTGACAATTGGAGTTGCGGCTCTAACTGCTGGCAAGATGTACCTCTATATTACCTATGTTGAAGGGTTCTGATTAAATGGCTAACGAAGGTTGGACTGAAGCAGACGGAACGCAGTATGTTCTGCGTGACGATGGGCATTACGATGTTATTCCCCCAAAGAAGAAGAGTGCGCCTAAGAAGAAGGCATCAGCGAAGAAGAAGTGAGAACTTTGGCGGTAAAAGTAACTAAGGCTAAACTAGCCTCTAAACTCAAAAAGGCAGGTATTCCTGTTCCTAAATCAGCAAAGGCTGCTGAGATGGAACACCGTTTGGAATATTGGCTTAAAGGAGAAGGATTTCATTTGAGATTATTAAGAAATCCGAGAAAAATACATTCTAATCATCCCGTTTCTTTACTTACAGATAAGTCAAAAGTTTATTGGTTACCTAATAGTGATATGACGAGGCATATCATTGCTTCTCGCATAGTGTTGGTTTTGAATAGGACAAACAAACCTTCAAATGACGCTATTATTATTGATGTTCCATCGGATTACGATAGTAGGTGGGGCAATGGCGGTAACAACAGCGCAGATTCGTGATTTACTCAACAGACCGAGAGGACTGAATGAGGAAACAATAACGGAATACATCACAATTCGTACAGCCGAAATAGCAAAGAAGGCTCGCACAGCCGGTTATGTTGGTACAACGGCAGCAACGGCTCCTGATACTACTTTAAAAGAGTCTGCTATCAAATTTAATGTTGCTTGTGATTGTCTTCGTGTATTAATTGATACCGTTCCTTCATGGGTTCCTGAAAAAGAGCAAGGCACTCAAGATAGGAGATTTGCAAAACAATTAACTTCATTTGAAAGGTCGGCAAAAGAGGCTATTAGAGCGATAGAAGAGAGGGGCGGGACTGCATTTAAAGTCAAAGCCACAGCAACAAACGTTGGTGGAACGACTACGGCGCAGTTAAGTGGAAGTCTTCATCCCTCTCGTTAGGAGGGATGAAATATGGCAACATTTACTTGGGACGGCTCGGAAGACGATGACCCAACGGACCCTGACAATTGGGCTGAAAGCGGCGCACCTACACTATCTTCCGGTGGAACAGATGACTTAGTTTTCTCAGGAACAGCAACAAATCCTTGTACGTTTTCAGTAGCATTTTATTGTAATAGCATTACTATTGCAGATGATTGCGCAGTAGGAAGAGGGCCAATAATTAATGTAAATGCAACACTAAAGGGTAATACCCCACTTATAATTAAAAAGGCTGGAATAATACAATCTGCTTCGACTTCTGTTATTACGTTTACAGGCGATGTTGGAGCAAACAAAGAATATGTATATTTCTATGCGGGTTCCGGTGGAGATGCAACCCTTAATACATCAGAATTAGGAATGTTTGATAGTTCTACTTCTAGGGCAAATATAACTTTCAAATTTAAACCGGGCTCTAATGATAGTATTTGTATGCAGGATGGTGTATATCCACATATCGAAATTGATACAGATTCGTCAACTGTTTATTTTAGTCCTACTTATACTACTCTTACAGAAAGTAATACTTTTGGTAGAGTAGATATATTAGGATTTAATTCTGATGCTCCTATTAATCCTTTAACGAGAGTAGAAAATGACTTGCAGAAAATATTCCATATAAACGGTACTATAACGTTGCAGATGGATGTTTCTGCTACTGCTTCTGTAACAGCACATAGAGGTAAACTTGCTATGGATTGGGGTTTATCTACTGTCAAATTTACTCCTAATTCTGATGCATGGTATTTGCCGGTTAATGGAGATGCTAATTTCGGGCCTTCAGCAACAGTTGGTAGTAATACTTTCAATGCAAGATACCATAACTTAATTATCGGTAAATCTTCTACTGCATCACATCGAGTATATATTAGACCAAATTATATTTTGGCTTGTTATTCTTTAGTAGTGGAAAATGGCGCAAGATTATTCGGGGATGCACAATATGCTAGTATAAGCAGTTGTGAAATTCATACTACTAAAACCCCACAAATATACGGTGATTGGAACTTCACGCAAATATCAGAAGGAGTTTATAGAACAAGAGCAAATTCTATGAGATTACCTGTTGGGTCGGGTGGAACAGGTAATGAAAATATTGCACCTTATTCTATTCTATATGGTCAAGGTCATGGGGCATTAGGAACATTAAGTTTGGGAAGCACAGGTGAGGTTCTAGCGGTTAAATCAGATGGTACATTAGAATGGAGTGCTTCAGCCGGAGGAACGTCTTTGACGACAGAAGAAGTGCAAGACATTATTGGTGGTATGGTAACGGGTAACACAGAAACGAATATCGCAGTAACTTATGTAGATGGTGGAGTTGGACTAGGAAAACTCAACTTTGTTTCTGTGGACGAGGATGTTACCATCGCTAATTTGAAAACAAAATTAGCAGGTGGTTTTGGTGGCAACGCTGTTCAAATTGGGGATTCAGATGATACAGTCACCATTGGCAATAATATGATAGTGGGAACAGGGACTACTGATAACGTATTGAATGTGCAAGGAGAAGTGGCAATTTACGATACGGGAACTGCAAAGGCAACCACAACATTACTCACACTAACCCAACAGGCAAACGCAGATGATATGGATGCAACGGGGTCACAGATTCTTTTCAATCAATATTATTTCGATGATAGTTTTCCTGCAAATGCCGATGCCGCTAAGATAAGAGTAGCAACGGAGACTGATTGGACTTCAACGGTTGACTCGCAAGATGCTTTCATGGGCTTCCATACCGTTGATGGTGGAACGATGGCGGAGAAAATGCGTATCAAATCCGATGGGAGAACTGCTTTTGGTGTCGGTCAATATGGAACAGCCTATGGTCGCTTGCAGGTGAACCAAACTTCTGACAATGATGAGGCCGGAATTGCCGTTATGAACGTAGGCGCATCAAGGAGTATGCGGATTTGGGTTGATGGCTCAGACAACTCAGTAATTAATTCCGGTGATGGTGGGGCGCAAGCACTCCTTCTCAATGAAGGCGCAGGTGCTATCACAACAGGTTCAGGACTTTTCACGACAGGTGGTGCTTTAACAACAAGTGGTAATATAACTGCTAATAGGGGTTCAACAACATCAAGTCTTACACGCACATTAACTCTTGGTGGTGCGAGGAATGCAACAAATGAATTTGCTCGTATTGATTTAGACAACTATGATAGCACCGGTGATGGAGTCTCATATACAGGAGTAAGGCTTTCTGCTTGGAATAACCCTGATGGTGTAAATGATGGTAGATTCACTATTCAAACTAACAATGCCAATGCTGGACTTGTGACCGCATTAACTGTTGATTCTGACACAACGATTACTACTGCATCTAACTTGACCGTTGGTGGGAACCTCATTGTGTCAGGAGACAGCATCACGGTGAATGCTGAAAC
>Ga0080013_1000631_pt1 | contig 49338 bp, 34 predicted proteins | sample ETNvirenome_6_85_FD_69236 | JGI IMG/M metagenome (GOLD analysis project Ga0080013, IMG submission 69236) | Marine viral communities from the Pacific Ocean - ETNP_6_85 (SPADES assembly) (version 2) | ecosystem: Environmental > Aquatic > Marine > Oceanic | place: Pacific Ocean | collected 2013-06-19
CCTTCCAACAAAATGAACACTACCTCACCCCTAAATGATCTTCCTAAAATGACAACTTACACAGAACAATCACATCCTAATCTTTATAATGAAATCATCAAAGATATCAATTATAGATGGGGTAAATTCAGTCCAATCCCTTATCCATTAATGAAAGATAAGGACAAAGATTAATTATCGTTCGTTTACTCCTACGTCGTAAACTTCACCTCCTATCTAACACTAACTCTTCACTCACTAATTAACAATGAACACAACTATTCGTTACTGGTTCCCTAATACAATGAAATGCAAGTATATGAGTTTTGATACATACGAAATAGCAAAGAATTGCATTGAATTGTTTAAACAAATTGATGTAAGATCAGAGATAGTAGTAGGTAAACAAGCAGGGTAATAAGAGAGACTAATAGACACTAACTGAATACTAATCGTGCCTCCTATGTTTTCCACAACTAGGAGGCATTTCTGTGGAAAACTAACAATAAAGAAGGGTAAATAAGGTTAAAAAGGTTTATAAATGGTCTAATAAATAGGGATGCTTAAATGATACCTTTTCCACAAGTCTGTTGAAAAGTATATCTATCAGTGTGGATTACGTGTGGAATATGTATAGAATGTCTGTGGAATCTATGTGGATAAAGTGTTAGTTTTCTTGTGATCTAACCTTGCGTAGTATAACACGAGCAAGGTTTAATTGTCAATACCTCATTTTCATTTTGTGAGGATATTACAATTTATAAAATGTTAAGTAAATTGTATAAATACACCCATACTACTTGACAGTTTTCCACAGATATATTATAATTTAAAGTAACACCTACTACGGTCTAATTCCATGACAGTTTCTTACTTACAGGGGCAGAAGAATAGGTATAGAATAACACTAGAATTAGACGTTGACAGTGACTTTAATCCCCGTCAGATTAACTGGGATAAAATGTTACAGATTCAAGAGAATGAGTGCTGCCAGAGTTACATAGAGGATTTGAATTACGCAGAGGATAGTTATTAACTGAAGCGTCTAAAGTGTCCTACTAGTGTAAGGGTTAAGACCCCACACAGTTACTAACACATTATGGCAGAATCTTCATCCACTCCAGTATCACGCAACTTTGCAGAATTCCTCCTGGATAGTGCAAACAATGGCAATGAAATCTTGGCAGTCCTCGATGACATTATGGAGGTACAAGATACAGCACTTTAAGTAACAGTTAGTAAACACAAATACGGGTGGGGTGGTTGACACTCTGCCCGTTATATGTTAGGATGACTTAGTAACAGTTAGTGGTGCTATGAGTTTATAACAGTGTATGGACAGTTATTTGCCCCCTACGTTGTTATTGCGTTGCGTCGCGTTGCCCCGTTATAAAAAAAGGAACCTTTCCAACCTACAGAGGTGACAGATCGAGATGTATATATAAAAACTCCGAAAAATTTTCCAGCATCTATTACCTTTCATATATAAAAAAATACCCAAGGAAAAATGTCTATAGAAGATGAAACAACATATCATATTTACGCAAGAGATCGGTGCATATATCACAATTTAAAACAAGAAGAATTTGAGGAAAAATGGGAATTATTAAATGTAATGGTAGGGTTATTGCATACTGACTACAAAGCAGAAGACCTAAGTTTTGAGAAGGCAGCACCAACGGTAGGTGTAGGCGGACCTGTGAGAATAAACACAGAACCAGCTGGTGGTGATTCATATTAAATGATAGAAACTGTAATGAGATTTGGTACTCCTATATGGAGAGCAGAAGCAGATCTACCTCGGAATGCTTATGAGTGGGCATTAGATTATAAGGAAGATAATCCAGTAACCAAGCCACAAGTAAGATCTGGTAGAGGAGGGTATCAGAGTTTACCAAGAACTTTTGATTATCTTCCTCTTTTGTATAAACAACATATAGAAGAGATATGTCAAGTATTACTTGAAGGGAAAAAATTTGTATTAGGGAATTGGTGGTTGAATATAAACCAGAAAGGAGACTTTAATATGAGACATACACATCCTATGTCTGATCTATCTGGTATATGGTATTTGACTGATAATTATAATACATTAACTTTTGAAGATCCTATGAGTCATAGTAGATATCCTTTATATAAGAACTTTCCAGAATTAGCAGCAGCAGGAGTATTTGTTAATGCAAAAGTAGGAGAAATTTTATTATTTCCATCAGATCTTCCACATTATGTTAACCCACATCCAAAAGATAATTTGCGGATATCATTAGCATTTAATATGCATTTAATATGCATTTAAAACATTGACAACTATATAATATCACTGTATAATTGAATTGAAGGTATTAAACAATTATGGCAAAAGGATTTACTGTAAAGGCAAAGAACCCAAAGAAGGATGAACCTAAATGGGATATTCCTGCTATTAAAGAAAGATGGAAAGGTAAGACCATTGTATTCTGCTTACCAGGTAGAGGATGTTCTTATACTTTTTTAAAGAATTTTGTACAACTATCTTTTGATATGGTACAGGCTGGTATGAGTATTCAGATCAGTCAAGATTATTCATCAATGGTTAACTTTGCACGATGTAAGTGTTTAGGTGCAAATGTTCTTCGTGGTGCAGATCAGAAACCTTGGGATGGTAAATTAGAATATGATTATCAACTATGGATTGATAGTGATATTGTGTTTAATGTGGAGAAGTTCTGGCAACTCTGTGACCTAGCAATCCCTGCGGAAGGTGATGAAAAGCAGATCGCAGCAGGCTGGTATGCCACAGAGGATGGACATACTACCTCAGTTGCACACTGGTTAGAAGAGGAAGACTTCCGTAAGAACGGTGGTGTAATGAATCATGAGACTGTTGAGTCAATGGGCAAACGCAACAAGCCTTTCACAGTTGACTACACTGGGTTTGGTTGGGTATTAATTAAGAAGGGTGTATTTGAAGATATGGAATATCCTTGGTTTGCTCCTAAGATGCAAGTCTTTGAATCTGGTGCAGTTCAAGATATGTGTGGTGAGGACGTGTCGTTCTGCCTTGATGCAAAGGATATGGGTGTTGAGACATGGTGCGACCCTCGCATACGTGTAGGACATGAGAAGATGAGGGTTATATAATGGATTATAATAAGATGTGGGATAAAGTTGCTATACTCCTTACCGAACTTTCTCGTAAAGATGAAGTTGTGTATAGGGTGAAGGCAACTCCCGAATCGGTTAATGCTAAACTTTGTAAAATAGGAGAATCTCGGTAATGCCAATGATGACTATTATGAAGGATGGGAATTATTCTCAACCAAGACCGAAAAAAACTCGTCAAGGCCGCTCGGCTCGAACATTACTATCCGCAACGTCTCGTAATAAAGCAAAAAAAGCATATCGGGGACAAGGAAGGTGACGAAATCAATTGATGACTATGTTAAGGAGATTGAAGTTCAAGCAAAGAAACCACTTTCGGAACAAATCAATGACCTTAAGGTCGCAGGTGCAACATTTCTTACTAAATTAGATACCTTCATTGAGCAACTCGACCAAGAAAATAAACTAAAGGGGGATTAGTCCCTCTTTTTTTATGTTAAATAGTAAAAAATATTAAAAAAATGGAAAACTCCACTAGAAAAATGTTAAGAGAGGTTAATAAAGACCATCTTACACCAAAAAAACGTGATGATTTGATACAAAGTGAAATTTTTGGAGATTTTGAAGAGGATGGACTCGATTATGAGGTCGATGCAATGACCCTAACAGAATAAGAGTAAACAATCCTTAATAAATAAACAATAATCGCTGTAATATAGTGCCTCTAGAACGGGTTAGTCAAGGATTTAAAGACATTAGCATGACATTTCAGTCTAATCCACTGAATGAAGATCTTATTGCCCTTAAAAATGCCAATGCAATTGCTCGTTCCGTTAGAAATATCGTAATGACAGTACCTGGGGAGAAGTTTTTTAACCCATCCTTTGGATCACGTATCACTGAATCTCTCTTTGAGAACATTGATGATGTCACTGCTACCATTATTATAGATGAAATACGTGAGTCTATTGATAATTTTGAACCAAGAGTAGATTTACTCGATGTTCAAGCATTTCCAAACTATGATAATAATGCTTTTGATGTAACGATTATATATGAAATCATTGGAATAGAGATACCAGCTCAAGAATTACAATTTGTTTTGCAATCTAGTAGATAAAAATGCCATTAGCTAACTTTTCTAACTTGGATTTTGACCAAGTTAAAGATACTTTACAAGAATACCTAAAATCAAACTCGAATTTCACCGATTATGACTTCGAGGGATCTAACCTTTCGTCCATTTTAGATGTTCTGGCATACAATACCTACATTACATCTTATAATGCCAACATGATCACTAATGAAGTGTTCATTGATACTGCCACTCTAAGAGAAAACGTGGTTTCATTGGCAAGAAACATTGGTTATGTACCTCGTCCTAGACAAGCAGCAAGAGCAACTGTATCCTTCTTTGTAAATACGAGTGGAATTACACCTTCACCTGCTACTTTAACCCTTAAGAAGGGTCCTGTGGCAGCCTCATCAGCAGCATTTGGTGGACAGTCCTTTGTATTTTCAATTTTAAGTGATATTACAGTTCCAGTTTTCAACGGAATCGCAGAATTTAATGAAGTTGAAGTTTTTGAAGGTACATTACTAACACAAACATATACTTATTCTTCCAGAATTCCAAATCAGAAGTTTATTTTACCAAATGCTGGTGTAGATACTGATTTAATAACTGTTTCTGTACGTCCGAACGAAGCTTCTACAACAGAAACAAAATATAGTGTTCAAAATAGTCTTTTTGATATAAAATCTGACTCAAAAGTTTATTATTTGCAAGAAATTGAAGATGAAAGATATCAAATATTCTTTGGAGATGGGATTTTTGGAAAAGCACTCGAAGATGGTAACTTTATTACAGCAAATTACATTATTTCTGCTGGAGATTCTGCAAATGGACTAAGTTCTTTCAACTTTGCAGGTAGAATCCAATATACACGTAGTTCTTCGACCTATAATATCAGTTCTGGTATCTCTTTGATGACAACTGGACTATCTGCGTCTGGTGGAGAGTCGATTGAGTCAGTAGAATCAGTCAGAAAGTTTGCTCCACGGATTTATTCGTCACAAAACAGAGCAGTAACTTCAAATGACTACGAATCTTTAATTCCATCAAGAATTTATCCCGAAACTGAGTCAATTTCTGTCTTTGGAGGGGAAGATTTGGTTCCTCCTCAATTCGGAAAGGTTTTTATTACCATCAAACCAAAAACTGGTGACTTTTTACCTAGTCTAATCAAAGAAAAGATAAAATTGAAGTTAAAGAAGTATGCTGTTGCAGGAATTGTACCAGAAATACTTGATTTGAAGTATCTTTACCTTGAAGTTAATTCAAAAATCTATTTTAACAGTAATTTAGCTCCTTCTGCAGCATATGTATCTTCAATAGTTCAGAATAATGCTGAAAAATATGCTGATTCATCAGATATGAACAAATATGGTGCTAGATTTAAATATAGTAAGTTTTTAAATCTTATTGATCAAAGTAATGAAGCAGTGACATCCAATATTACAACTGTTTATATAAGAAGAGACATAAGAGCAGTTTTAAATGCTTTTGCAGAATATCAAATTGGTTTTGGAAATGAATTCCATATTAAGAGTATGAGTGGATATAACATTAAGTCATCTGCATTTAAAATAGCTGGAGTGATGAATGATGTTTATATTTCCGATATACCAAATACTAATAAATTGACTGGATCACTATTTTTGTTCACACTTCCTTCTATAGAATCACAATCTCCTACAATCATTAGAAGAAATGTTGGAACTGTTGATTATAAGAGTGGTATTATTACTATCAATCCTATTAATGTCCAATCTGGAATGATAAAGGATGGTCAAACAATTATTGAACTTTCGGCATGTCCTCTTTCTAATGATGTTATTGGATTGCAGGATCTTTATTTGCAACTAGATATTAGTAACAGTTCGTTTGAAACTGTTGTGGATGAAATTGCCTCTGGGTTAGATCCATCAGGTTCCAATTATATTACTTCTTCAAGTTATGCTAATGGTAATTTAGTCCGTGCAGGAGGACGTAATAGTGATTTATCCTCTACTGATGCACCTGCTGTTCCTAGCACAACTGCTGCTTCATCCTACTAAGATAGAAAAAACTATAAAATGACAACAAAAAGAGTACAGTTTAATAACATTGTCCAGAATCAGCTGCCTGGATATGTAAAGTCAGATTATCCGTTGGTTGCGGAGTTTTTAAAATCTTATTATCAAGGACAGGAATATCAGGGTGGACCAATTGACTTGGTTCAAAATATTGATCAATATGTAAAAGTAGGTAATCTTACAAATCTTACTGAATCTGTTGGGTTGGGTGCAACTGTTGGTATTGCAAGTGATGCCATTGATGTTGACATGCAGAACTTTCCAACAGGAACTTTGGGTTTCCCAGACTCCTATGGATTGTTAAAGATTAATGATGAAATTATTACATATACTGGAATAACTACTTTTGGTTTTACTGGATGTGTTAGAGGGTTTAGTGGTATTACTTCTTATAAGAGTCCTACCAATTCTGAAGAATTAGTTTTTGAGACTTCAACTGCTGATCAACATCCTAAAGGATCGACAATAGAAAACTTAAGTTGCCTTTTCCTTAAAGAATTTTTAACTAAAACAAAATATCAAATCACACCAGGATTAGAAGGAAGACAACTTACTTCCGATTTAGACCAAGAAGTTTTTATAAAACAATCAAAAGATTTCTATTTAAGTAAGGGAACTGATAGAGGTTTTGAAATCTTATTTAAAGCTTTATATAACGAAAAAGTAAACATTATAAGACCTCGTGATTTCCTTTTTACACCATCTAATGCTAACTATAAGATTACAAGAGATTTTGTAGTAGAGCCTATTACTGGCGATCCTATGAATTTGGAGTTATCTACTCTATTCCAGGATGAATATGAAGGATCTGATCTTGAGAAGGCATATGCTCCTATAACCCACATAGAAAAGATTACAGTTGGTGTTGGAGAGACTTATTATAAGTTTAGTGTAGATGCAGGATATAACAGGGACTCAAGGGTTGAGGGTGCTACTTATGGTACATTTAATACTCACCCCAGAACTAGAGTAGTTGGTGCAGTTGCTGCAGGAGCTACTACTTTTGATGTAGACTCAACAGTTGGATTTGCAACGGATGGAGAACTTCATTGGAAATATATTGATGGTACTGTAGGCGTAAGTTCATATACTTCTAAAAATTTAACCCAATTCTTTGGATTAAGTGGAATTGGTAAAACTATTAATAGTGCGGCATCGGTTGGTATTAATACTTTTGCATATGGTTCATCGGTAGTTGATCCAGATGAAACTGTTGAGGTAAGAATTACTTCCGTTATTCATAATTTGGAATATGAAAATGCAAGTTGTCTTTATGGAAGTGGTGATGATATAAAAATTAAAACTTTAGGTATTGGTAATACTGATTATAGATTAGCTAACTGGTTCTATAATGTTTCACCAACTTATAAAGTAAAGCAAATTGGATTGATTGACGTTTCAGACTGGACATATGAAGTCTTTACTGATGTGGATCATGGATTTAAAGTAGGAGATAAAGCTGTTCTTTCTCGTACTGCTGCTTCATCAACTGCTTATCCAACTTCTACTATAAGTCAAATAACTTCATCTAAATCTTTCATTATGAAGGAGCAGGGAGAAATTGATGTTACTCGTTATTTGGAAGATAATCCTTATATAATTGAAAGAAAAATTGCAAAAGTAAATGCAGTTAACTTCCCAGAGGCTTCTGTATATTCTAGTGATGTTCAAAATGTTTATAAAGAAAGAATAGAGGATAAACTTTTAATTACATCTCCATCTATTCCATCCTATGATTCATCTTCTTTGGGTGTTAATGCTAATAGGATTATATTTAACGGAACTTTTGATGGGGATACTTTTAATATAATTGCAGATGCTACTACTCCTGTTGGAGTACCTATTTTTGACCACGGATATTATACAGGAGATGCTATTTGGTATACTCCACAGATAGTGAATGATGTCTTTATAGACTATACAAGTGGTACTAAGTTAGATAATTATGTCATTAAATCTCAATTATTTGATGAAGGTCTTTATTTTGTTAAGAGAGTAGATGCTAATAGTATCAAGGTTGCTAAAAGTAGAGCAGATCTTTATTATGGCAATTTTGTTAACTTGGATAATACTGGAACAAGTTCTGGTATTGTAACAGATAATAGAATTGAACCCTTTAGTTTTTCTGGAGAAACTTTAGAATCACAAAAACTTGTAAGGACAATTAATCCTCCAATTAATACTGGAACTGTATATGAAACTACTCCTGGTTCTATTGGTATTCTTGCAAATGGTGTAGAGATTTTAAATTACAAGTCTTATGATAAAGTTCATTATGGGCAGATAGAAAGTATAGATGTTCTTGGTGGAGGAGATGGTTATGATGTAATTAATCCTCCTATCCCTAAAATTTCAGATAATGTTGGAACTGGTGCTACAGGATTTGTTGCTGTTAAGGGATCTCTAAAAGATATCAGACTTATAGATCCTGGTTTTGCTTATGAGGGAACTCCTACAGTATCAATTACTGGTGGAAATGGAAAAGGTGCTCGTGTTGATGTAAATATGCAGCAAGTGGAGCATTCTGTTCCTTTCTTCTCAAATTCAAGTAGAGTTGGTCTTGGAACAACAGGAACTTTACCATCTACAATTGGATTCTCAACCTATCATAAATTTGCGAATGGTGAAAAGGTATTATATGTAACTGATGGGCAAAATGTTGTTGGTGGAATGACAACAAATGCAAATTATTGGGTATCTGTAGTTGGAACTGGTGGAACTGTTGTAAGACTTCATACTGGTGAAGCAGGTGCTTTGGCAGGAATTAATACTGTTGAACTTACTTCTCGTGGTGATGGTGTACAGCACATTAGTGCTATTACTACAAAATCTATTATTGAATCTATTAATGTAATTTCTGGTGGATCTGATTATGAAAACAAGAAGAGAACAGTACAACCTGCAGGTATTAATACCTCAAGTGATGCCATAAAGATTGAAAACCATGATTATAAGACTGGAGAAATTATTAATTATACTTGTACAGGAACACCTATTACTGGATTAACTACTTCTACTGAATATTATGTTAGTGTAGTTGATAAAGATAATTTTAGAGTAACAAGTGTTGGTGTAGGAACTACTGCTAAGAATTTTTATCTTAGAACCAATCAATATCGTGATCTTACTTATATTGGTATAGGAACTCATGAGTTTAACTACCAAGCAATTAATGTATCTGTAACTGGAAAGGTAGGAGTAACATCTGTAGGAACGGAAACTTTTGAAGCTAAAATTCAACCAATATTCAGGGGAGAAGTAACCTCTATCCATTTGGCTGATAAGGGAATTGGATATGGATCTTCTGAGGTACAGAATTTTGATAGAGAACCCGATGTAACTCTTTCTTCTGGAACTTTAGGTGAAGTTACACCAATTATCAATAACGGATCTATTACTGAAATTCATGTAAGAAATAAAGGTAAAGATTATATTGCTCCTCCTGATTTACAAATATTTGGTGATGGATTTGGTGCTGTTTTGACACCTATTCTTAAAACTGTGGGAGTTGGAACTACTGCAACATATCTTCTGGAGGATGTTAAGGTCCTTAATAAAGGAGCTGGATATTCAAAAGATGCTACATCAATTTCAGTCATTTCACCTGGATCCGAAGTAAAACTTCGTACTAATATTCAACAATGGACTATAAACTTATTTGAGAAATATTATCAAGGTGAACAGATAACTGCTGATGATGGAATTATTGTAAATGGATTAAACAAAGGATATGGATTACAATATACTCATTTATATGCTCCCAGAAAACTCAGAGAGGGCATGTATGCGACGAATCAAGAAGGAGTATCATTATATGGTCAACCAGACTTAAAGAGGGTCAATGGGCAGGAAATTGAGTCTGGTGATCATTCTCCAATTATTGGATGGGCATATGATGGAAACCCAATCTATGGTCCTTATGGATATGTTAAGAAAGAAGGTGGATCTGTAATTCAGATGAAATCTGGATATGTTGAAGAATCTTCTAGTAAATTAAATCGTCCACCATTAACTGTATTTGGTCCAGGATTCTTTGTTGAAGATTTTACTTATAAAGAAAAAACAGATGAAACTGTTTTGGATGCAAATAATGGTAGGTTCTGTATTACTCCACAATATCCAAATGGAGTTTATGCATATTTTGCAACTCTTAGTAATTCGGGTGCTGAACAGGGTGGTCAATTTAATAGTTATAAGTTACCCACCTTCCCATATTTGGTAGGTGATAATTATCAATCTACTCCTGATGAATTTAATTTCACTCAGTATTCAAATCAGGATGATTACATATTAACTAAAGGAAAAGATAGGAGATTCTTAACTGAAGCTGATAGGAAAGAAGATGCTACATGGTCAACTAATTGGTATAGAAATACTGCACCATATAACCTAATTGAAGGGGATGAGCAATATCAATATATGCCTCTTCCTAATAAATTGAAGCAATCTATTGATCTTAAAGGAGTTGCTCCAGGGGTTATTGAAAGTATTGGAATTACAACTGGTGGAAGAAACTATAAAGTTAGTGATAGGGTAGTATTTAATAATGAAGGAACCAGTGGTGGTAAAGCTGCTGCTGTAGTTTCAAGACTTGTTGGTAAGGATGTTACTAGTGTAAGTGTGGCTACTAGTACGGTAACTGATGTTGAGATTTATCCAGGACCACAAAAAGGTAGATATACTCTTATTAATGATGAACCTATTAATTGGATTAATACTAATACTATTAATGTTACAGGACTATCTACAACTTCATCTAATATTGAAGGAACCTATAGTGCAGGTATTAGTTCCAATCGTCTTATTGTAACTGGTATAGGAACTACAGCAGTTGCTATTGGAACTGATGGTGCTACTGGAATAGTTACTCATATTAGTGTTGAGGGTGATTTAACTTTCCCAACTATTAGATCTAACGATATTCTTGGAATTGGAACGGAACAAGTAAGAGTATTGAACATAGAGTCAAATCTATCAAGAATACGTGTTCTACGGGGTGTGAACGGGGTTACAGGAGTCTCTCATACTATAACATCAGTACTGTTAGAAGATCCTAGAAAGTTGGTTGTTAATCCTGGAATTACTTCCACTTACGAATATAGGATAAACAAACAAATCTATTTTGAACCAAAAGAAACTGTTGGTGTAAACACATTATCTGGTGTTGGTATTGGAAGTACACTTAGGTTCTCCAATCCAGGTATTGGACTAACAATGCTTTATGTGAAGACCAAGCAAATGTATATTCCCAACCATGAGTTATTGACTGGGGATAAATTAACTTATTCTCCTGGCAATGGAACAGGTCTTACTATTTGGGAAGATGGTAAAGCGGGAACAGGAATAAAAACATTAATAAATGGTCAAACTCTCTTTGCTTCAGTCTATACTAAGGACCTAATTGGCCTATCAACTTGTAGGGTAGGTTTAGGTACTACGGGTACTTTTGTGGGCATTGCAAGCACACAGAGGGACTCTACAACGTTCTTCTTTGCAGGAATAGGAACTGGAGTATATCACAGTCTTAAAACAAATTATGATGTAATTACTGGAGAAATTAATAGAACTACAGTTACTGTTTCAACTGGAGAAACGCATGGTCTATTAAATGATCAAACGGTATATATGGATGTCAGTCCAGGTATATCCACTACAGTTGTGGTCAAGTACAATGATTACAATAGAAATGTTGTAATGGATCCTAAGACGTTTGCATCGTCTGGTGTAAACACAACCACTAATGCTTTAACTATATCTAATCATGGATATAGGACAGGAGATAAGATTATTCATACTGCACCTCTGCCTTGTGAGGGATTAACTAATAATGAGATATATTATATTGTTAAAGTTGATGATAATACATTTAAGTTATCTTCAACATATCATGAATCTACTGAATCTAAACCCTCCATAGTAGGTATTACCAGTACTGGTGATGGTGGAACAATCAATCCAATAAATCCTGGAATAAAGTTATATAAAGATTGTAGTGCTGTATTTGATGTTTCAGATTCATCTTTATCTTATGTAAATCAGGCAACAACTTATTCAGCATTTAAGCTTAATTTTTATAAAGATGAGAACTTTACTAAGATTTGGGATACATCCTTATTGACAAGAGATTTTAATGTTGTGAGAAATGGTGCTCCTGGTATTGCAACTGATGCTAATGTTACTGTAAAAATCACAAAAGAAGTTCCTCAAGAATTATTCTATAGACTAGAACCTCTTTACGATAGCAATCTTCCTGCGGTAAAGAAAGAAGTTGTTGTAGATGAGGATGTTATTTCTGGAAATCAATTACAAATTCTAGAAAGTTTGTATAATGAAGGTGGGGAAGATGGTCAAAAAATTACTATAGCTGCTACTAATCAGTTTACATACAATCTTTCTAAAATTCCTGAAATAGCATCTTATGGATCTTTATCCGATTTAACATATGAAACAAATAGTCCTACTGCTTCTGGTGAAATATCTAATTTTGAAATAAAGAATCCTGGAGAAAACTATTATAATCTTCCTGGAATTACAACTATTAGAAGTGTACTAGGAACAAATGCAATTATTTCGGGTGTTAGTACTTCCATTGGTAAAATTAAAACAGTAAAATTGTCGGATATTGGATATAATTTCCCATCTGATCCAACATTAATGCCATCGGCTGCAATGCCTCAGATTATTCAACTTGATGCTCTTAAATCAGTTGAAAGAGTAGGTGTAACGTCCTTTGGTAGAGGTTATAATGCTTCACCACAATTGGTAGTAATTGATGGATTTACTGGTAAACCAGTTTTAGATCTTGATTTGAAATATGATTTAGGTAATCCAGAAGTTGGGATTTTAAGAAATACCTTTGGTCTTCATGATGCACCACCTACAGTAGTACCTAGACACAATAGTAATGGTGTTGGTATTAGTACTATTGGATTCAATACAACTAGTAAAAATGTAACTGTTACTTTATCTGTTGGATATAGTACTGCTGATACTTTCCCATTCTCAGTTGGGGAATTGGTGTTTATTGAAGGTATTGGTGTAGGTGTGGGATCAACGGGAAGAGGGTATAATTCGGATCAATATGATTATAAACTCTTTAATATAACAGAAGTTGATCAAAATTATGGTGGTATTGGAAGTGTTACATATAATCTTACCGATTTCTTTGGTAATTTGGCACCTGAATTAACACCAGGTCAATTTGATTTTGTTAACTCTGCAGGAAGGATTGTTCCTCAAAAAGATTTCCCAACATTTAAGATTGATCTTACGGATTCGAGTGACTATGTTGTAGGTGAAACTGTTACAGGTACTCTTAGTAGTACTACAGGAGTAGTTGAAAATTGGAGTGCTAATACGGGAATTTTAAGAATTTCTGCTCAGAAAGATTTTGTAGTTAATGATATTATAGTTGGAAGTGCCTCTGGTGTTCAAGGAACTGCCACATCTATTAAATCTTTTGATGCATATCTTACATTAGGTGCAACTGCTAGAGTAGAGGGTGGTTGGGAAACAGAATCTGGATTCTTTAATAGAACTTTACAACGATTCCAAGATAGTGATTATTATCAGAACCTTTCATACTCCTTAAGTTCACGGGTTGATTTGGATGTATGGGATGATCCTGTTTCTACATTAAATCATACAATAGGGTTTAAAAAGTTTAGTGATTATCAGTTAGAATCTACTCCTGATGATAGGGATTCATTAAAGGTTGGTTTATCAACTGAATTGTCGGCTTATGGTATTGTTGCAGAACAATTCTCCATAGTTAATATGAATTGTGTGCATGATTTTGATCTTGCATCAGAAAATGGTTTATCGATTGGTAAAGATACTGTTTCTACGGAAATAACTTTCTCTAGTAGAATTTTAACTGATTATCAAGAATCAATCGGCAATAGAGTAGTTTCTATTGATGACTTTAGTGGAACATTTAATAGTAATCCAAGATCTACTCGTTATGTAACAGTTGGTAGTTGGACTTTATCTGAAAGAAGAGCATTAAAGTATTTCCTCTATGTAAAAGATAAGAGATTTACCGCACAGAGACAACTATCAATTGTTGATGTTCTTCATGATAGTAATTTGGGATATATTAACCAATATGGAAGATTGGATACAAATTACGATCAAGGATCATTTGATTTTGCAATGTCAGGTAGTGTTGGTGAATTAAGATTCTATCCTGTAAAATATTCTGTTAATGATTACTGGATTGCTAGTCTTTCCTTTAATTTGGATGATAATGAATTAAGTACAGGGAGTACAGTTATTGGACCTTCTATTGTAGATACTGAAAGTGCTGCAATTGGTGTTGGAATTGGAACTACAACAATTGTAGGTATTGCGAGTACTTATAGATCTGCTCATGTAATAGTATCAATTAATGCTGATATTAATTATGATGAATATGAATATAACCAATTTAACATTGTTCATGATGGAACAAATGTTGAAGTAATGGAATATGGAAGATTATCGACGAATATAACGCAAGGATATGTATCTCGTACTGGTATGGGAACTTATCGGGGATATATTGATGGTGATTTATTAAAATTAGATTTCCATCCTAATTCCGATGTTGGTATTGGCACTACAGGTGCTATTAATACCATGTTGGTTGGTGTAGCATCTTCAGAGTATAGTGGAATATCAACGGTAGAATTAAAGCATTGTATTCTTGAATCAAGGTGTACTGGAATTGGATCTACAACATCTCCTATTGAAAATATTATAGCAGAATATCCTACTGATTATCAGGCTGCTTATTGTTATGTTCAGGTTACTGATTGTACGAATAAGGCATATCAAATGTCCGAATTCCTTTGTATTAATGATTTTGTTGAAGATGAAGCGCAAGAAAGTTATGATGTTGAGTTTGGTGATGTTTATTCTGGCAATGCTGGTTTAGGAACAATTGGAAGTAGAGTTTCCGCTGCTGGAACAATGTCCATTGTCTTTACACCAAATTCTGGTATTGATGTTCATACAAATGTGTTTAGTAATGTATTAAAAATTCAAGATGATCTTGTTCAGACGATTGACTTTGATAATGGAGCAATAGAATCTGGATTTGGTAATTATGAAGGAACTGATCGTGCTATTAAGAGACAATTTGAATTAAAGCACAGGACGGATAATATCTTTGACAAATCTTTCCTTGGTGCAGAGAGTGATATTATAGATGTTACTAATAACATTGTTATCCTACCAAACCACTTCTTTGTTACTGGAGAAAAACTTTCATATAATCATGCTGGTGCTGGTAAGACAATGGCAGTTGGTATTGCTACTACTAATGGATTTGTTGGAGTGGGTACAACCAATAAACTTCCTAGCACAGTATATGCAGTTAAGATTGATGATGACTCTATTAAACTAGCAGAAACTCCTGAGAAAGCACTTAAGACTATTCCAGAAGTTGTAGATCTTACAAGTGTTGGTATAGGAACTTCTCATAGATTTACTGCTCATAATCAGAATGCAAAACTTTTGGTTTCTATTGATAATATGATTCAGTCTCCACTAGTTTCAACAGCAGTTACAACTCATTTAACTAAGCAAGTTTATACTACGGATGAATATATTGAATTTGCAGGAATTACATCATTCTTTGGTGGGGATTTGATTAAGATTGGTAATGAGGTAATGAGAATTGATGGTATTGGTATAGGAGTTACTAATAGAATACAAGTTAGAAGACCTTGGATGGGTACTGCCCTTGCTGGATATAGTACTGCAGATGTAGTTACTAAAGTTGTTGGTAATTACAATGTGGTTGAAAATACTATTAACTTTGTTGCTGCTCCAAGTGGTAATGTTCCCTTAAGCACCAGTACAAATGCACCAGACGATAGGGATTGGGTTGGTATTTCAACTGGTTCTAGTTTTGAAGGAAGAATGTTTATGAGATCTGGTGTTCCAGATACAACAGAAGAAACATATTACAGGAATTATGTGTTTGATAGTCTCTCTGATCAGTTTACTGGTCAAGAAGCAGATTTCACTCTGAAATCAGATCAAGGAAATGTTGCTGGTTTAACTACAGATAATGCAATTATTCTTATTAATGACGTATTCCAAATTCCTGGATCTATTGATATTGGTGGTAATTATAATCTAGCTCAAACAAATACAGGTATTACTACCATTTCCTTTACAGGAACAGGAAGTTCTGTTGCTGGAGCACCTAATGTAGGAACACTTCCTCTTGGTGGTGCAATTGTTTCAGTTGCTTCTACAGAAGGAAATGGTTATCAGCCATTAGTAGCAGCAGGGGGTACAGCAATTGTTTCTGCTGCAGGTACTATCACATCTGTAAGTATTGGTTATACAGGTTCTGGTTATAGAGTAGGTGTTCAAACAGTATGTAATGTTGCTATTCAAACCTCCTCATTACCTGGTATGAGTGTAATTGGAATTGGTACTGCTATTATTGCTGAAAGGGGATATATTTCGGGTATTGCTATTACTAATCCTTATGTCTTTAATATACCTCTTACTATAACGAATGTGGGGTATAATACTGTTACTGGAATAACAACTGTTACTACATCAAGTGCTCATGGATTCTCATTAGGTGAAGAAGCAGTTCTTTCGGGTATTGCATTTACATGTAACTATGCGGGTACTAAAGCAATAAGTAATTTTGTTTATACTAAAGCAACTGGTATTGCAACGGTTACCACTTCTGCTGCTCATGGATATTCAGCAGATGATGATATAATTCTTACTGGATTAGCTGTTACTGAAGGTAGTAGTAATATTACATACCCAAGAACATCAGATCCATATTATACAGGATCTAGAATTAGTTCTGTTCCAAATACTACTAGTTTTGTTATTCAAGTTGGTGCGGCAAGTACTGCACTTCTATACACTTCTGGTGGTACAGCTCAAAAAACACTTATGGCACCTAGAAAGGGTAGTAGTACGTATCCTGAGGGTGATCCTGCTTATAATGGCACCCCTGTTCTTCAGGTAATTGATACGACTAGTTTTGTAGTTAATACTGGTATTAATACTAATCCCCATCTTTATAATAGAGGTGGTATTGTTAAAAGACCACTTAAAGTTATTATTGATGAGCCATTAGGTTATGCTGGCATTGCTTTAACATATAGTTCTTCTTCTGTAAGTGGAGTTGGAACAGGTGCTTTTGTAGATGTTGTGGTTGGTCAAGGATCTAGTATAATCAGCTTTACTATTACGAAGACAGGAAGTGCTTATGGTAATGATGAGATTTTAACAATTCCTATAGGAGGACCTACTGGCATTCCAACTGATCCATCTAAGACATTTGAGGAATTCCAACTTACTCTTGACCCATGTTTCTATGACGAATTTACTGGTTGGTCTATGGGTGAATTGCAAACAGTAGATAATGTTGAAAAATATATTACTGGAAATAGGGTTGATTTCCCATTAACTCTCAACAATGAGACTTTAACAATTAGAGGTAAGAAGGGTTCTAAGATTATTGAACAAGACCTTTTGTTAATATTTGTAAATAATGTTCCTCAAGTCCCTGGTAAAGGATATACCTTCCCAGGAGGTAGTAATGTTACGTTTACTGAAGCACCTAAGATTGGTGATAGTATACAAATTCTTTTCTATAAGGGAACAGGATCTCAGGACGTTGTTGATAGGCAGGTTTTAGAAACTGTTAAGCCTGGTGATGATTTGCAGATAACTCATTTACCTTCGCAAGATTTCTGGTTAACTGAAAAAGTTAGAGTTCCACTTAGTGTAGATTCTACTGATCGTATTTCAACTCCTCCATATTATGGACCAGGTAATGTTGGAAATCCTAATCTAGAAAGACCTATTTCTTGGTGTAGACAGATGGAGGATAAGATTATTAATGAGAAAGGAGTAGGAAAATCTAGAGAAATTTATGAACCAGTAATTAATCCCTATTCACCAATTATTAAATCTGTTGGTATAGGATCAACTGTAATTTATGTTGAAAATGCACGACCTTACTTTGACCCTTATGATGAGGTTGATGACACTTCCCCTTCAGCATCGGACTTTGCTTTCCAGAAGAAGGTTAAATTTATCTCTCAAGAAGTACGATCTGGTGCAGCAGGAACTGCTATTATTTCCGGTTTAGGAACTATTAGTTCTGTTGCTATTTCTACTGGTGGTATTGGATATAGTACTGCGATAGTAAGTTTTGGGTCCACTTCTATTGGTGATACAGAAGTGGGTGTGGTTACAACATCTACTAGAGCATATGGTACTCCCGTAATTAGTGCTGCTGGAACTATTACTGGTATTGCAATTACTGCAGTAGGATCTGGATATACTTCTTCCAATCCACCATCTATGCTTATTAGTCCTCCTGTATGGTCTGAAGAAGAAAATACAGTAACCAGTTATGGTGGAGACTCTGGAATAATTGTTGGATTTGGTACTACCACCGTTGGAGTGGCTACAGGATATCAATTAGTATTTGATATGCATATTCCTCTTACTTCCAACTTAAGAAATTCTAATATTACTGGAACAGCAGTTACAATCTCTGGAATTAGTACTGGTGATTACTTTATTGTTAATGATTCTAATGTTGGGTCTTCTAGTACGTCAATAGGTTCTCTTGCTGCTGATGGTGCCGTTATTGGAATTGGAACCCAGTTTGTAAATAATGTTTATGAGGTTAATACCTTTGAGATAGTTCAATCTCCTACTGGTGTTGCTTCTGATGGAGTGGGAATTGGTACAACTCATATGAGTAGAGTCTTTGTTAAAATTGCTGAACATCTTGATTGGGGTGGTCAATGGCCTAGCTTCAGTGGAGTTGGAATTCAAACTGGAAATTATTTCGGATCTTATAGTTGGGGTAAAATTATTTTACCATCAAGATCTGAAGAAAATGCATATTCTGCATATACATTAGGTGGAACAGGTGGTATATCTACTTCACCTGTAGTGAGAAGGTCTAGATCCCTTAAATATAAACAGTATAAATTACCATAAATAAAGAAAAAGTTTCTGTCCAATGGCTGCCATTATAACTGACCAAATCAGATTGTTGAATGCGAAGAATTTTGTTGCGGGAGTGACATCCACTACTAACGCTTATTATTCTTTTATTGGTTTACCAAATCCCACTGATGTTGATTCTGATTGGAATAACGATCCCCCTTCTCCTAAAGATAATTTTACAGAGGAGAATGATTATTGGGATGATATGGTTGCATTGAAGAAAATTGCTGCATCGGATTGTAGACAAGTTGTTTCTAAAAGAACTTGGTCATCTGGTACAACATATGACATGTATAGGGGTGATTATAGTAGATCAAATACTGCTCCTGTTTCTGGTGCGACAAATTTATATGCAAGTACGTTTTACGTTATAAACACTGACTATCGGGTTTATATTTGTTTACAGAATGGTACTGATCCTGATAACCCCACTGGAAGACCTTCATTGGATGAACCAACTTTCACTGATTTAGAACCAAGAAATGCTGGAAGTAGTGGAGACAATTATATTTGGAAATATCTCTATACTATAAAACCTGCCGATATCATTAAGTTTGATTCTACTGACTTTATGCCAGTTCCTTTGAATTGGGATACTAATGTAGATGATGCAGCAGTTAGAGATAATGCTGTAGATGGATCTATCAAAATCATAACAATTACTGCTCGTGGTGAAACTATTGGACCTTCTGGTGGTACTGAATATACAAAAGTTCCTATTAAAGGAGATGGTTCAGGAGCAGAATGTACAATTACTACAACTAACGACCAACAGGTTGATACTATAACTGTTACTAAACAGGGATCTGGATATACCTATGGTAGTGTAGCTTTAGAAAATGGTGGTGTTCCAACGGGAACAACAATACCTACCTTTGATGTTATCATTCCTCCACAAGGTGGTCATGGATCAGATATTTATAGAGAATTGGGATCAATGAATGTTCTCATTTATTCTAGAATTGAGAATGATAATGAAAACCCAGATTTTGTGACTGGTAACCAAATTGCAAGAGTTGGGTTGGTAGAAAATCCACAAAAATATGACTCTACTGCACTTTTGAGTGCAGATAAAGCAAGTGCGGTAAATGCATTAAGATTGGCAGGTTCTGGTTACAGTTCTGCTTCATTCCAAGCAGATAGTTATTTTGTACAAACTATTTCTGCTGGATCCACTGCTCAAGGAAGAGTTGTTAGTTATGATGCAACTACTGGTGTTTTGAAGTATTGGCAGGATAGAACCATGGCCGGGTTCAATACTGTTGGAACGGCACAAACAAATCCAACATATGGATATAACTTAAATAAATTCACTGCCTCTCCAGGAACAGGAGGCAATTTAGAAATTGTTCCTACTGCTGGATCAACTCTTCAAATTGATAGTGCATTCACGGGTATCTCTACCGTAATAAATAATATAACATATTATCTTGGTCAAAATTTTACGGATGGTATTTCCAACCCCGAAGTTAAACGACATAGTGGTAATATTGTTTTTGTGGATAATAGACCAGCTATCACTAGGTCAGTTAACCAAAAAGAAGATATTAAAATAGTATTGCAGTTCTAAAAAATCATGCCACAGCATACAAATTTAAATGTAGCCCCATATTTTGACGATTATGATCCGTCGGATGATTTTTATCGGGTTCTATTTAAACCAGGATATCCTGTTCAGGCTAGAGAATTAACAACTCTCCAATCGATGTTGCAGAACCAAATTGAAAGGTTTGGTCAGCACTTTTTTAAAGAAGGTGCTAAAGTAATTCCAGGAAATACAGGTTATAATAGAATTTTTTATGGTGTTCAGATAAACAATAATTATCAAGGTGTTCCTGTATCAGCATATGCTGACCAGTTAGTAGGAACAAAGATTACAGGTCAAAGATCTGGTGTAACTGCTGTTGTAGATACTATTTTATTGCCAGAAGATTCTGATCGTGAACAACTTACTCTTTATATCAATTATTTAAATTCAAGTACAACAAATAATTCTACTCAAATATTTTTTGATGGAGAAGAATTAACTTGCAATCAAACTATTTCTTCTGGATTATTAGGTAATACAACAATTGCTCCAGGAGCTCCTTTTGGTATTACTGTAGCAGACAGTGCAGCTGTAACAGGATCTTCTTTCCAAATTCAAGAAGGTGTTTATTTCGTTCATGGTCAATTTTGTGGAGTAAATCAAGAAACACTTATTCTGGATCAATATGGTAGTAAGCCAAATTTTAGGATTGGATTATTTGTAAATGAAGAAATAATCAATGCTGATATTGATGAAAGTTTGAATGATAATTCTCAGGGATATAATAACTATGCTGCACCTGGTGCTGATAGATTAAAAATTTCTCTTAGTTTGTTTAAAAAGTCAGTAGATGACTTTGATGATACTAGTTTTATTGAACTCGGTACAGTAAAGGATGGAGTTTTAAAAACTGCTAAGAGTGGTAGAAATGGTAAAGGAAGTAGTGGTGGATTAATAGGTGGATTTGGTGGAGGATCTGGTGGTTGGGATTTAACAGATACTCTTGCAAGAAGGACTTATGATGAAAGTGGTAATTATGACATCAAGCCTTTTGATGTTACTGTTTTAAATTCTCTTGATGATAATATAGGAAACAGAGGGGTATTTAAAGCAGGACAATTTACACCTAGTGGTGGAACACCATCTGATGACTTAGCTTTATATAAACTGTCTCCAGGAAAAGCATATGTAAAGGGATATGAAATTGAAACTCTAGATCCTACTTATATTGATTGTGCAAAGCCAAGAGATACTAAACTTATAGAGAATCAAGCAATAATTTACAATACAGGTCCAACTTATAGGTTGGATAGTGTTTATAGAACTCCCACCGTAGGTATTGGTAGTACATATGTTCTAAGTTTAAGGGACGAAAGAAAGGGAGGTAGTGCTGAGAATGCTCCAGGTGGAGAAATAGGATATGCTAGAGTTTATGACTTTAGGTTAGAATCGCAAAGTTATAATCCAAATAATTCAAATTTGGATGAATGGGAAATATCTTTATATGATGTTCAAACCTTTACGGAAATACAGTTAAATAACCCCATTACCCAAACTGTTCCTGCATTTATTAAAGGAAAGAGAAGTGGTGCAACTGCATTTTTGCAAGGTGCTGTTACTTCAGGAGTAGGAATAACTGTTTATGAAAAGAGTGGTAATTTCATTAAAAATGAACAACTTATTATTAATGGTGTTAATAATGGAAGAATTGCTGTAGGTATAACAGAATATTCAGTATCTGATGTAAAATCTGTTTATGGAACAGATGATAATCTGGTTGGTATTAACACCTTTAGTGCCAATGTGGTTCCTTCAGTACTATTTCCAGTGGGAGTAGCAACGGTTGGTGTTGTTACATTTAGTGGTGAATCAAATGTACAAAGTACTAATCTTAACTTCCCAGGAATTACGACTATTGGTAACCTTGTCGAATATACTGATTTAAGTGTATCTCAGGATCCGGTAAGAGCTAGAGTAGTTAGTGTTGGATCTTCTCATGTTACGGTTGTTGGAGTTACAACTGTTACTGATATTTGTGATGGAACACTACCTCTTACTAGTGTTAAGAGTGTAAGTGATTTAAAGGTATTGACTAGTATGTTAGATCGTTCATCTGACAATACTCTTTATACTCCTCTTCCAAAGAAAAATGTTTCTAATGTTGATTTAACATCTGCTTCTATTGTTATAAGAAAGACTTTTGATGTTAGTATTAGTAATGGCCAATTAAATACCCCATTACCATCTATAGGGTCAGATGAAACATTCCAACCATTTACACCGAAGAGATATTCTTTGATAGGTGCGGATGGAACAACATATGATTTAACATCAGATCAGTTTGATTTTGGTTCTTCTGGTACTTGTCAAATTCGTGGATTAACTACTCCATCACAATCCAATAATGGTGCAGTTCTTGTTGCTACTCTTAAGAAATTAAAGCCAAAAGCAAAAGAGAAAATAAACAATAGAGTTAAATCTATTGTTGTTAATTATTCTAAGACTAGTGGATCTGGTGCTGGTGCTACAACATTAAATGATGGATTAACCTATGGTAATTATCCATATGGAACAAGAGTTCAAGATGATACTATATCTTTGAATACTCCTGATATTGTTGCAATTCATGGTATTTTTGAATCTGCTGATAGCTCTGATCCATCTTGTCCCAAAGCAACTCTTACTTCTATAGTTACTCAATCAACAACAACTAATGAATTAATAATTGGTGAGCAATTGGTTGGACAAGAAAGTGAAGCAGTTGCACTTGTAGCTGAAAAGGTAACGGGCCAACAAATTGGCATTCTTTATCAAAATGAAATTCTCTTTAAAGAAGGAGAAACTATAATTTTCCAAGAATCTGGAGCACAAGCAGTCGTTTCAACTCTTGATTCACCAAGCTTTAATATAGGTCCAAATTACACATTTGCATCTGGAGGGGAATCGACATTTTATGATTATGGAATAATTAAGAAAAAGACAAAGGCTGATGTTCCATCGAAGAAAATAAAAGTTTACTATCAAAGTGGATCTTATGATTCTGGTGATACTGGTGATATAACAACAATTAATTCATACGAACAATTTAAATATGGTTTTAATATTCCACGAGTTGATACTCATAGTTGTGCTGATATCATTGATATAAGACCTAGAGTTGTTCCAATTTCCTCTGTGGCAGAAGGGGATAGATCTCCTTTAGAATTCCTTGGAAGAAGTTTTACTGGATCTGGAGATAATGCTCCAAATATTTTAGCATCTGATGAATCTATTGTTATAGATTTTTCATTCTATCTTCCAAGGATTGATAGAATTTTCTTGAACAAAGAAGGAAGGTTCCAAGTAAAATATGGAGATCCTGCCGAAGATCCCAAAAAACCAGTTCCTGTTGATGATGCAATAGAAATAGCAACGATAGGTATGCCAGCATATCTTTATACAACTAAAGATGCTGCGTTGCAATTCATGAATCATCGTCGATATACGATGACAGATATCAAGAAACTTGATACTAGAATTAAGAATCTTGAATATTATACTACACTTTCTTTATTAGAAACAAATACAGCAAACTTCTTTGTTCCTGATGGTGATGGAATGAATAGATTTAAGTCTGGATTCTTTGTTGACAATTTTACTGGATTCCAACCACAGGAAAATAAGCTTAAAATTAATAATAGTATAGACAGAAAACGTAAAGAATTGCGTCCTAGACATTATACCAATTCGGTGGATTGTATATTTGGACCAGTTGTAGGTAATGATCCTACAGATGATCTCCAATTCTCTACTATTGAAGGAGTTAATGTTAGAAAGCAGGAAGATGTTATAACATTAGATTATGGTGAAGTGGAATGGATTAAGCAGAATTTTGCTACTAGATCTGAAAGTGTAACACCTTTCTTAATTAGTTTCTGGCAGGGAACTATGGAATTAAATCCTGCATCTGATACTTGGGTAGATACTGCAAGACTTGATGCTAAGATTATTCAGACTGAAGGTAACTATGCTGCCACAATGGATAATTTGGCCAGAAATGAAGGAGTTGATCCTCAAACTGGTATGGGTCCTGTTGTTTGGGATGTGTGGGAAACTTCGTGGTCAGGAACTACTGCTGTAGAATTTGATGGAGCACAAACCACAACTAGTGCCAGTAATACATGGGGACAAGGTGGTTGGATTAATGGTGAACCAGATAATAACCCTGCTCAGTGGTTGACAGAGACAACTACTACTACACAACAAGAAGTATTAAGACAAACTACTAGAACTGATCATCAACAAAGAGATGGTCTTAGAACTATTGTTCATGAGACATATGATGAGCATTCTGTAGGAGATAGGGTGGTTAGTAGAGATCTTGTTCCATTTATGAGATCTAGAAATGTTGAATTTATTGCCAAAAAAGTTAAGCCTTTAACACAACTGTATGGTTTCTTTGATGGTCAGGATGTTACCAAATATTGTGTTCCTAAGTTACTTGATATAAGTATGACTTCTGGAACGTTCCAAGTTGGAGAAACCATAAAAGGTATTTCTTTGGGAACTGGATTGAGTCAAATAACCAATGATAGCATACCCGAAATTCAATTTAGGGCTGCACAATTAAATCATAAAGAAGGTCCTTATAATGTTCCTACAAAGACGTTTAGAGATAATCCTTATACCAATTCATCACTCGCAGCATCTTATTCTTCAACTTCTGATATTCTGAATGTAGACACATTCTCACTATCTACTGAAGCTCAAGGAGATTATTATGGATGGGTAGAGAGTGGAATGGTACTTGAAGGACAAAGTAGTGGAGCACTTGCAACTATTAATGATGTAAAACTTCTTTCAGATCTTTCGGCATTTATTGGTGGATCTTTTTATATTCCTAATCCAAATAATATCAATTTCCCAAGATTTGAAACAGGAACTAAAACATTTACATTAATAAATGATCCAGATAATAATGCAGATGAGTGTTCAACACTTACTGATGAAACATATACTGCTTCTGGAACTTTAGAAACTGTTCAAGAGAATATTATCTCTATTAGAAATGCAAGAGTTGAACAAAGACATGAATTCCAGGAACAAATAGTACATACTGATCTGGGAACAGAAGTCGTTGGTAGTAATGTCCTAGGACAATCATCAGATACTGCAAATACTGGATGGTATGACCCACTAGCACAATCGTTCTTGGTTGAAGATGAAGGTGGAGTATTTGTAACAAAATGTGATATATTCTTTAGATCTAAAGATGATATGGATATACCTTGCGTATTCCAGTTAAGATCTATGAAGAATGGATTCCCAACTCAACACATTCTTCCATTCTCTGAAATTGTATTGGATCCAGAAGATATTACAACTTCTGCTGATGGTTCTGTAGCAACTACTATTGAATTTAAAGCACCAATTTATTTGGAGGGTGGAAGTACAGAATATGCTATTGCTTTAGCATCAAACTCTACCAAGTATAGTGTTTATATTTCAAGAATTGGTGAGACTGATCTTCTTACAGATACATTTATTTCTAACCAGCCTTATTTGGGATCTCTCTTTAAGTCGCAAAATGCTTCTACATGGGAACCAAGTCAGTGGGAAGACCTTAAATTTACGATGTATAGAGCATCCTTTGAAAGTTCAGGTACTGTAGAATTTTATAATCCCGAATTAAGTAGAGGAAATAATCAAATCCCAATACTTAAATCCAATCCTTTAGCTATATCTTCTAGAAAGATAAGAGTCGGTCTTGGTACAACAGTTGCAGACAGTTATGAATTGGGCAATACCTTCTCACAAGATGGAACAAACGCAACAGGTAACCTTGTTGGTGCTGGTGGATCTGGAACAGGAACTCTTACTATTGCTAATGTAGGTATTGGTTATACTCCTCTTGATGGTAATCTTACCTTTAGTGGTGTTAATTTGGATACTGTCACTGGTGATGGAAGAGGTGCTGTTGGTAATGTGTACGTCTCAAATGGACAAGTTGGAGCTTGTACTATTACTTCTGGTGGTAGTGGATATCAAATAGGAGATGTTGTTGGAATTACTACTATTGGTCTTTCGACAGGTGGTAGTGGAACTGTTGGTAGAAATGGTCAATTTACTATTGCTGGTATTGGTCAAACCAATGAGATTATCTTAGATAATGTTCAAGGTAATTTTGCTACTGGTGCTGGTAAGACCATGAGGTATACCACTAGTGCTGGTGTTACCACAGAACTTAACTTTAGTCATGGTGGTAATGTTACTATAAGTTCAATTGATACTGAGTCTGATGGATTGCATATTAAGGTTAATCATCAGAATCATGGAATGTATTCCACTGAGAATTTAGTTAAGATAACCAATGTTGTTGGAAATGTTAAACCATCCAAATTAAGTCTTGCTTTAGATGTTGGCAATTCAAGTTCCTTTACAGTAGATGATGGTAGTGTTTATGAGAATTTTGAAAATGTTGGAGTTGGAACAACTAATGCTGGATTAGTTAAGATTGGAGATGAGGTTATTAAGTATAACAACGTTTCTGGCAATGTACTCACAATATCTTCACGAGGTAGTAATAAAATTAACTATGCAGTTGGTACTCCTGTTCAGAAGTATGAACTTAGTGGAGTTTCTTTAGCACGAGTTAATAGAACTCACGGATTGTCTACTTCAACTGCTACTGCAGTTTCTGGATCCATTGCTTTTGATTCTTATAATATTAAGATTGATCAAACATCTACTAGTGAAGCAGGTAATGCATTTGATACTACTGATAGAAGTACTGATGTAGGATTCCCTAAATTATACTTGGGTCAAACTCAATCTTCTGGTGGATATGGTGTAAGGGCAACTCAAAATATGCCTTTCGAGATTATTACTCCTATTGCTCATAATATGACAGTGACTGGAACTACACTCGGAGCAGAAATAAGAACTACTTCTGGTGTTAGTTTGAGTGGAGATGAAATCCCATATATTGATCAGGGATGGGAATCTATTACAGTAGGTGAGAGTAATTATCTCACAAGTCCAAGATCAATTTTTTCTAAGGTCAATGAAGATGAAAGATTAGATAATTTTAAAGGTAATAAGTCCTTCCAGATGAGATTAACACTTGGAACAACAGATCCTAGATTATCTCCTGTACTTGATGCTCAAAGAGTTAGCACTATATTAACTTCTAATAGGGTTAATGATGTAATTACAAATTATGCTACTGATGATAGGGTGAAGAGTATGAATAATGATCCTACTGGATGTCAGTACATTACTAAAGAAATTTCTATAGAAAATGCTGCTACTTCTCTGAAGATATTATTAGCTGGACATATTCATGCTGATGCTGATATTAGAGCATTTTATGCGATTGGTAATAGAACAGGATTTGAACCAATCTTTACTCCTTTCCCTGGATATGAGAATTTGAATAGCAGAGGAAAAATTGTTAATCCTGCTGATAATAATGGTCAATCTGATTCATTTGTTCCTAAAACCAATCAATATGGATTTGGATCTGCAGTGAGCTTTAGTGATTATACATTTACTGCTGATGATCTTCCATCATTTAGATACTATAGGATTAAAATTCTTCTAGTTTCAAGTGATCAGGTATATGTTCCTAGGGTGAAGGATCTAAGAGTTATGGCATTAGCTTAATATGAAATACAATATTGAAGGACATCAGGATCTTGCAAGAGATCCTCGAACAAATGCTATAGTAAATGTGAATTCTTTAGATTATACCCATTATACTGTAGGTCGTAATGCAAAATTATCACGAAACGAAAGAGTGGACTCTATGGAACAAGATCTTGCTAGTTTAAAAGGTGAAATTGGTGAAATCAAATCACTATTAAAGGAGTTAGTCAATGGCCAGTAAAAATCTGACATTTGATCCCACAGCAGGAGTTCCATATGCTGCTAATTTAGCACTTTATACGGGTGCTGATTTTAAAACTATTTTCAATGTAGTTGATACTTCTGATGTTGCTTATGATTTTCAAGGTTTAACTACAACTTCAGTTTGGACTGGATCTGCTCAAATGCAGAAAAGTGCAGGTATAGGTGCAACTACTACTCCTTCAGGAACTTTTACTGTAGGATTTTCAAGTGCTGGTGGTGGAATATTTGAGATATCAATGGGATCTACTGCTACAAGAGATTTGTCTGAAGGTAGATATGAATATAATGTTCTAGTAAGTTCTGGAGCAACAATTTATAATATAATAAATGGAAATATTTTAGTTCATACTGGAATTGCTTCCGCACCCTAAATATTGTAGAGGTATTGTGTAAATGGCCCAACCAGGAAGTAGATCCGAGTTTAAAGAATATTGTTTAAGGCAATTGGGTGCTCCCGTGCTGGAAGTTAATATTGCTAATGAGCAATGTGAAGATAGGATTGATGACGCCATTCAGTTTTTTCAGGAAAGGCATTTTGATGGTGTAGTTAGGACTTATTTAAAATATCAAATAACTCAAGCAGATATTGATAGAGGAAGAGCTTCGGTATTAACAGGAAAGAAGAGAACAGGAATAACAACAGAGACTGCAACAGCAACTATTGCAGGAACATCAACGGATTTTGACTGGTATGAAAATAGTAATTATATACAAGTTCCACCATCAGTAATAGGAGTAGAAAAAATATTCCGTTTTGGTGGAAGTAATGCAATATCTAATAATATGTTTAGTATTAAATATCAGTTATTCTTAAATGATATTGCCTTTAATATGGGATATAATGGACTTTTAAGTTATGCAATGACACAAACATATTTGTCTGATATTGATTTCTTATTAACTACAGAAAAGCAAATTAGATTTAATCAAAGACAAGATAGGTTATATCTTGATATTGATTGGTCTGCATGTGAAGTTGATGAGTTTATAGTTCTTGAGTGTTTTAGACTTCTTGATCCCTCCGATTATGCTAGGGTGTGGAATGATTCATTTTTGAAGAGATATGCTACTGCTCTTCTTAAGAGACAGTGGGGACAAAATTTATTGAAGTTCCAAGGTGTTAAATTGCCTGGAGGAATTGAATTGAATGGAAGACAAATCTATGATGACGCAGAAAAGGATTTGGAAGTCATCAGAGAACAAATGTCTAATACATATGAGCTTCCACCATTGGATATGATAGGCTAGTCTTATGCTTAATCCATTTTTCCAGCAAGGATCTACATCAGAACAAAATTTAGTTCAAGACTTAATCAATGAACAGTTGAGGATGTATGGTGTCGAAGTACATTATCTTCCTCGCAAATACATGAATGAGAAGACAATTATAAGAGAAGTTGTTCAGTCAATATTTAATGATTCTTATCCATTAGAAGCATATGTAGATAATTTTGATGGGTATGCTGAAAACCCAACTTTACTGTCAAAATTTGGTATTGAGCAAACTAATGAAGTAAGTTTAGTTATTTCTAGGGAAAGATGGGAAACTTATATTCAACCATTATTAAAAAATGAATCCAATGTTAAATTAACCACTAGACCCAAAGAAGGGGATTTGGTCTATTTTCCATTAGGGGATCGTTTATTTGAAATTAAATATGTAGAACATGAGAAACCTTTTTATCAATTAAGAAAGAATTACGTATACACTCTGAAGTGTGAGCTCTTCCGTTACGAAGATGAGGTCATTGATACTGGAGTTGCTGAAATTGATGATACTTTAATTGGTGATAATGCAGATGGAACAACTGAAGATGGTCTATCAACTCTCCTTGGGTCTTCTCAGTCTCTTACATTAGTAGGTACAGGTGCAACTGCATCTGCTGTAATTGGTTTCAATACCGAAGGTTCTATTAGGTTAATCACTTTAAGTAATAGGGGTGGTGGATATAGTGCTATTCCTACTATTGGGGTCAGCTCTGCTCCTACAGGTGGAGTCACGGGTATTCTCACTGCCACTATGATTAGTGGAATTAATGTATGTAATTTGAATATTAGTAATAATCTTAAGTCTGTACAGCAAGTTTGTATAACAAATCCAGGTTCTGGATATACTCTTGCACCTACACTTCAAGTAACTGGTGGAGGTGGTTCAGGTGCTGCAGGAACGGTCTTTATTGGTGATGGTACTGTTGGTATAGTTACAATAAGTTCCGAAGGTTCTGGGTACACTACAGCACCAACTGTGACTATTACTGCACCTGTAGGGGTTGGTACACAAGCTACTGCTAATGCAATTGTAAGTTCTGCTGGAACGATTACTTCTATTAATATTACTAATGCTGGTGCTGGATATACTTCTAGTCCTACTCTTACAATTGGGGATCCTTCACTTGACAATAGTGGTAACTTCAAGTTTAATGAAATTGTTACTGGATCTATTACAGGTGTTAAGGGTAGAGTAAGAACTTGGAATGCAACAACAAATATTCTAGAGGTAGCAAATGTTTCTGGAATGTTTAGTATTGGAGAAGATATAACTGGTGGAACTTCTGGTGCAGTTCATGGATTACGGGTTGTAAGTGAAGATCCCCCAGAAGATGGATTTGCTGATAATGTTAATATAGAATCTGCTGCAGATGATATTTTAGACTTTAGTGAGCAGAACCCATTTGGTATTCCATAAATATAAGATACTAGGACTGTAACAATGTTTGAATATTTTTATAACGAAATTTTGAGGAGAACCATTATTGGTTTTGGTACTCTGTTTAATAGTATTTCTATTAAACAAAGTGGTGGGGATACTGACGCGAGTATAATTAGAGTTCCTCTTGCATATGGACCTACTCAAAAGTTCTTAGCAAGATTGACCCAATCACCAGATCTTAATAAAGCCACATCTTTGTCTTTACCAAGGATGTCTTTTGAATTTACAGGTCTGACATATGATCCTTCAAGAAAGGTTACAACTACTCAAAAGATTATAGTTCAGAATCCCGATTCTAGTACTCCAGATGAGAAGAAATCATATATGCCTGTTCCATATAATATGCAATTTGAACTTGCTATTATGTGTAAATTGAATGATGATGCATTGCAGATTGTAGAACAAATATTACCTTATTTTCAACCATCATATAACCTTACAGTAAATTTAGTTTCGGCAATAAATGAGAAAAGAGATATTCCAGTAATACTTGAAAATATTACAATGCAGGATGATTATGAGGGAGATTTTGAGTCAAGAAGAGTTCTTATGTATACTCTGAGATTCACTGCTAAGACATACCTATTTGGTCCTGTTACAGATGCTTCCAAGGATATCATTACGAAGTCTACTGTCAATTACCTTACTGGAACAGATACTTCCAATGCAACTCGCAATCTTACTTACTCTGTTGTTCCAAGAGCAATTCAGAACTATGATGGTACTGTTCTGACCAACTTAGCAGCAGATATTACTAAGACTCAGACTACATTTGAGGTTGAGGATGGAGGTAATATTACCGCATCTTCTGGTTCTACAAGTGTCTATATTGATCTTGGTGGAGAGGAACTGTATGTTAAGGCAGTAGATGGTAATAAGTTAACTGTTAAGAGAGGACAAGATGGTACTACTAAACTTGCTCATATAAGAGGCACATCTGTTAAGTCTATTACTAGTGCTGATAATGTATTGGTGGAAGAAGGAGATGACTTTGGATTTAGTGGAACTATAGTTGGAGATTGAAGTGAAAAACCATTTAGATGATGCTTTCAATATAACACCGACCCAAGTTGAGGTGGATGAGAGTGATGTTGTAGTTGGGGTGGATAGAGAGAAACCAGATAGACTTGTTAAAGATGATGTAACCAAAGATTATGAGTATACTCGCGGTAATCTTTATAGCATCATAGAGAAGGGTCAGGAAGCAATTAATGGTATTCTTGAACTTGCACAGGAAAGTGAGATGCCAAGGGCATATGAGGTCGCAGGGCAGTTGATTAAGAGTGTTTCTGATGCTACTGATAAGTTGATGGATCTTCAGAAAAAATTGAAAGATGTTGAAGAAGATACTCCTCAAAAAGGACCAAATACTGTTAATAATGCATTATTTGTTGGTTCCACAGCAGAACTTGCTAAGCTCTTAAAAAATGGAGTAAAGGAACCGAATAAATAAAATTGGGAGAAAAATCCCAAGGTATTCATCATACTCATAAAATGCCAGACGATAAGTTACCGTCGATGAATGATTTCACTGATCCTAGTGAATTACCATCAGTCGAGGATTTTATAACAGAAGAAGAAATTAAAGAAGAATTGCCTTCTGTTGATGAATATGTTGTAGATATAGAGAAAGAAGTAGAATATAAAAAAGCAGATCTTCCATCAATAGAAGAAAAGGTAGTTGATAATTTACCAACTATTGATGATTATATTGAAGAGATTGAGGAAGAAGTAGAAGAAGATATAGAAACTACTGGTGGTATTTCTGTTCAGGATTATAATCCTGACATGCAATTTAGAGATTATGAATTTATTGATATTATCAAAAGACCTGAGTGGCAGGAATTAGTTGGTCTTGTTAATGAAGTAAAAGATAATATACCAGATATTCCAGAAATAAAATATTATGATGATGATCTTGAAAAAATATCAGAAACTATTGAAGAATTACGATCTCAAATACCAGTAGTTCCTGAAGTAAAATATTATGATGAAGAAATAGATGATGTTAAACAATCAATTTCTGATTTACCAGAGGTAAAATATTATGATGAACAGGTAACTCAATTAGAGAATAGAATTGATAATTTACCTGAAGTAAAGTATTATGATGATGATTTAAATTCTATTAAAGATAAGTTTAATTACGAAATACAACAATTTTCAGAGAATCTTGAAGTAAAGGACTTTGAAAATAGGGTTGAGATTAATACTGTTAAGAATACTTTAAAAGAAGTAAGTGATGGTATATCCGAAGAATTAAAGAAATCTTCTAAGAAACTTGATGAGTATAGACTTCATTTTAAAGATGATGATAGGAAATTAAAGAAGCAAATACTTGGTCAGTATAATCTCTTAAAAGAAAATATTGAGAAGAAGGTTAAGGAGTTTAATAGTAAAAATGTTGAATCTCAGAATGTAATCACTACTTCTCTGAAAGAATATTTTGATGAATTGCAGGGGAAAATCACAGATCTTCCTGAAGTAAAATATTATGATAAGGATATTAAGGAAGTAAGAAAAGATCTATCTAAATTAAAAACTAAATTTACTGATACTGGTTTAGATATTAATGAACTACGTAATATTGTTGAGGAATTAAAAGAAGCACAGAAACAGAATTTACAAGAGAGTCTTTTAGCCGAACCTCCTGAGACTGATAATGAAGATCCTTTAACTCCATTGGATCAGAATTTTGTAACTCTTGAACAATTACAAGAACATTATAGACTGTTTGTTAATAGGGTTCAACAGCAATTAGCATCATTTGGTGGTGGAGGAGAAACCAAACTTCAATACCTTGATGATATTACAGGTATTGCCACCAATTTAAGTGCTTATGATGAAATGTATCTTAAAGTGGATACATCTCAACCTGCAGGTAAGAATTTCATATTTGCTAGTGCGGGTGCTGGTGGAACATGGGCTTCTGGTGCTGTTGGAGTTTGGACTGGTAGAAATGTAGGAATTGCAACTACTGCTAGGTCGAATTATGCATTATATGTTGATGGTGATGCATCTATTACTGGTGACCTTAATGTTACTGGTGATATGGTATATGATGAGGTAACAGGTAGAAACCTTAACATTACTGGGGTTGCTACATTTGCCGGAAATGTATCTGTTGGTGGAACATTAACCTACGAAGATGTAACAAATATAGATTCTGTAGGATTAGTAACGGCAAGAAAAGGAGTAAGAATAACCGAAGGTGGACTTGTTGTAACTGCTGGTGTTACAACGGTTGGAACAGCAATAACAATGGGTGGTGGCACAGTAACTGCTACTACTTTTGTAGGTTCTGGTTCTGGATTAACAGGAGTAGCATCTACCGATTATATCATTACAGGAACTGCTGCTACATTTAATAATCAAGTTAAAGTTCTTAATCTTAATGTTACTGGAGTTACTACTGCAACAACATTCTATGGTGATGGATCAGGTTTAACAGGTGTTGCATCTACTGACAATATTATTACTGGTACTGCTGCTACATTCAATAATCAAGTCAATATATTAAATGTCAGTGTTAGTGGTGCTTCTACTGTTACTGGCGATTTAACTGTTGGTGGAGATCTTAATGTTACTGGTGATATTGAATATGATGAAGTAACGGGTAGAAACTGGAATATAACTGGTATTGGTACAATTACTAGATTAAATTCTACCAATATTGTAGGCACTATTTCTACAATTACTAGATTAGATGCTACCAATTTAAATGTTAGTGGAGTATCAACCTTTAGTAATACTGGAGTAGGAACCGTTCATATTGGTGTTGGTACTACTGCACTGTTAGTTGATGGTGATGCAAGAGTTACGGGGATACTTACAGTAGGTAGTTCATCTATTACTTTAGATGGTACTACTAACCAAATACAGATTGGTGGTGAAGAGAATGTTACTATTACTGCATCCAAAGTTACTATTGGTACAGGAGTAACGATTGATTCCACTGCATCTGGTATTAACTCTGCACCAAATGTTCTTTATGTTGCAAAAGATGGCGAAGATACTAATAATGGAACATCAATAGACAACGCATTTTTAACTATTAAAGCTGCTGTAGGTGCTGCTTCATCAGGAACTACAGTTAAAGTTCTTTCTGGTAAGTATACTGAGGCTAATCCTATTTCGGTTCCTGCTTTTGTTTCTGTTGTAGGAGATGATCAGAGAACTGTAGAAGTTACTCCTAGCACTACCAATAGTGATATTTTCCACGTAAGAAAGGGTGATAAGTTAGCAAATATGACTTTTAAAGGTCATGTAGCACCTGCTGCTGCGGTTGCTTTCCCAACTGATGAGATAGCAGAAAACGTAGGTGGTGGAAAGTGGAAAGGTCCTTATGTTCAGAATTGTACAAGTGATACAACTACAGGAACTGGAATTTATATTGATGGTGATCAAGCAAGATTATTAAAAGCAATGAATGTTGACTCTTTTACCCAGTATAATCAGGGTGGTATTGGAGTTGCTGTTACTAATGGTGGATTTGCACAATTAGTTTCATTGTTTACAATTTGTTGTAATGAAGCAGTTAAAGTAGATAAGGGTGGACAAGCAGATATAGCAAATAGTAATTGTAGTTTTGGAACTTATGGATTAGTTGCTAAAGGAGTAAGTGATCTTCAATATACAGGTATTGTTACTTCATCTGCTGCTATATCACAAGCAGAAGCAATAGTTAATGTTGATACTACTCAGTATACGATGAATAATTTTATATACAATAATGTTACTGGTATTGCGACTATTACTACAACTGCTGCTCATAATTTCCAAGTAGGAATGGGAGTGACTCTAGCAGGAATTGGATTAACTTGTGAGTATGGATCCAAGACGTATCCATATAAAAAACCTTCTATTTTCACTGTTGATTCAATTCCATCTACTACATCATTTGTGGTTAATGTTGGTATTTCAACAGTATCTCATTATTATGCTGGTATTGGTTCAACAGCAGGAACTGCAAAGATTGACGTTGATAGACCTTATGATGGACAGACAGTATATTTTGATAAGTTATACAAACAAGTTAGTAAGATTACTGTTAGTAATGGAGGAAGTGGGTATACATCTACTCCTACCGTAACTATTGATGATCCTGATGGACCTAGTGGAGAAACTGCTTCTGCATATGCCACTTTAGAAGATGAAGCAATCAAATCTATTACTATTATTAGTAGTGGAAGTCAATATGAAGGAACCCCAGATGTTACTATTAGTGGAGGTGGTGGAAGTAGTGGAGCTGCGACTGCTAGTATGGATCCACTATACTATACAATAAATAGTTCAACATCCGTATCTTCAGGAATTACTACATTAACACTTGCTACCAATCTACTCAATACTGTTGGGGTTGGTTCTACAGCATACTTCTCTCAAGGAAGTAAAATAGTTGCAAGTTCTCATACATTTGAATATGTTGGTTCTGGTAATGATATTGTTACTGCTACTCCAAAACGAGGAGGTGTTCTTGACCAGGAAAATGAAGTTATTACTGAAGATGGTGGTAAGGTTCTTTATACCAGTACGGATCAGGCAGGTAATTTTAGAATAGGTGATGACTTGAAGATTAATCAAGAAACTGGTACAATTAGTGGAAGAGCCTTCAGTAAGAGTTTGTTCTCAGAAATGACACCGTTTATCCTAGCATTAAGTTAATATGGCACTCGCACTCAATAGATTTAAAACATATACTGCTACACTTACAACAAATAGTGCAACAATATATACTGCTCCAACAGGGTATACTGGTATCATTTTATATGCACATATAACCAATTATGCAGCAGCTGCAACTACTCTTACTATGTCTCATGTAAGAAGTGGAACAACTACACAAATTATTAGTGGAGCAAATGTTCCTGTTAATGATGCATATATCCCTTTAGATGGTAAATTGGTATTGGAGACTAGTGATTATGTTGTTGGCCAAGCAGGTGCAAATAGCACTTTAAAAATTCTTCTTTCAGTATTGGAGACGGCAAATGCCTAAATTGATTAGTCAAGTTAATAGTCCTGCAGTAGGTATTAGTAGTGATGGAACTCTTTTAGGAGATGCAACGCAAATAAATTTTGAAAGTAATAGAGTTAAATATGATTCTAATACAGGGATAGCAACAGTCATGACCGACCCTTTAACTGTCATAGGTCTGTGATATAATATATAAAATAGAATATGGTATATTATGAATCGTGAAGAACGTCGTCAACACTTGCAACCAAAACCTCCCTTCAATAAGAATAAGTGGATCGTAATTGGTTTAGGGACTATACTTGGTATATCGCATGTTGGTATGATAGGGATGCTGTCTAATCGTTCTAGATTACCTGTAGTTAATCTACCTGTAGGACCTTATACTTCCTATCAGGTAAATGCTGGTGAGAAAGGATATACAATCAATTATCGTGCAAATGATCCTTTAGTAATGGAGGCAACCAGGAATATTAAACGTCCTGGAGGCTTTCTGGGGTTGGGTACAAAAACTATTCAAACAAGAGAACTCTACACGGTGGATGGGTCTCGACACTTGGAGAGTAACTCAATGGGAAAGTCCCTTAGCGACAAAAAAGTCGCATGTATTAAAGCAGAAGGTGGTGGAGAAGGAACAGGTAGAATGGTCGGCGGTGCAGTCGGTGCCACTGTTGGTACTTCTGGTCTCGCCTCTATTCCTTATGTGGGTTGGGTGCTCGCTGGTGCTGCTACTATCATCGGTATGGAGCAAGGAGCAGAGATAGGTGGAGAGATGGCAAAGGACTTTAGTGATGCATGTGAAGAAGAAATAGAAGATAAATAAACATAGAGAGTCTATCTTTTAATGAAAAAATGCCCTCAAGGTGAATATTATTGCCATGATATGAAAAAATGTAAACCAATTCCGACTGGTTATCATACCACTCGTTTTGGATGGTTGGTACGTGATAAGGATGATGACAACAAGAAAAAAAATGGCAATGGCAATGGTAATGGTAATGGGTCCCATAACGGGAACGGAAATGGTAATGGCCATTCTAGCAATGGTAATGGTGGGAACGGCAACGGCTCTAATGGAGGAAATGGTGGAGGAGTAAGTGAATCCACATATATGCCCAGGAAGACAGGAAATATAATAACTGCTATGTTGGCATGGAGAGGAAAGGAGTATCATCTACAAATGTTTTTCCCTCATGTCAAAACCCCGTCACGCAGAGAAGTACAGGATCAAGTGAGAAAAGTGTATCCTAATGCTAAACTCTGGAATTACAAAGTTTCGAACTATGACCCAGGAGAACCCCTCCTCCAGATCGGAGGAAAGAAAAACTAAAGAGCTTGAAAATAAAGTCGATCAGTTAGAAAGGACATTAGAATTAGTAAAGAAAACCCTAGATCATGATAAACAAATGAATGCACAACAACCTAGACAATTTGGTAAATATGAAATGATGTGATTATGGATGACATTTATTTAGGTAATCCCAATCTAAAAAAAGCAAATGTTGCTCAAGAATTTTCTGCAGAGCAAATTCAAGAGTTTATGAAGTGTGCAGGTGATCCTGTATATTTTGCTAAAACTTATATGAAGATTGTTTCTCTTGATGAGGGACTTGTTCAATTTAAACCTTATCATTTTCAAGAGAAATTAATTAATAATTTCCATGATAATAGATTTAATATATGTAAGATGCCACGACAGACTGGTAAGTCCACCACTGTGGTTTCTTATCTCTTGCATTATGTGGTTTTTAATGATAGTGTTAATGTAGGTATTCTTGCAAACAAAGCAGCAACTGCTAGAGAATTATTAGCCAGATTGCAAACTGCATATGAGAACTTACCTAAATGGATGCAACAGGGTATTGTATCTTGGAACAAAGGATCATTGGAGTTGGAAAATGGGAGTAAGATACTGGCAGCTTCTACATCTGCAAGTGCTGTCCGAGGTATGTCGTTTAACATCCTCTTCCTCGATGAATTTGCGTTCGTTCCGAACCATATTGCAGACGCATTCTTTAGTTCCGTTTATCCTACTATTACTTCTGGTAAAACAACGAAAGTAATAATGGTTTCTACCCCTCACGGGATGAATCATTTTTATAGGTATTGGCACGATTCAGAAAGAGGAAAGAATGAATATATTCCTACTGAAGTTCATTGGTCAGAAGTTCCTGGTAGGGATGCTGCATGGAAATCCCAAACTATTGCCAATACATCTGAACAACAATTTAAAATTGAGTTTGAATGTGAATTCTTAGGATCGGTTGATACTCTTATTGCACCATCCAAACTTAGAACTCTTGTATATGAAAGTCCAATAACAAGAAATGCTGGATTAGATATTTACGAAAACCCAACCAAAGGTCATGATTATCTAATGACTGTTGACGTTGCAAGAGGAGTTGCAGAAGATTATTCTGCTTTTGTTCTTATTGATATTACAGAATTCCCCCATAGGATTATTGGTAAGTATAGAAATAATGAAATAAAACCCATATTATTCCCTAATGTAATATATGAAATAGCAAAAAAATATAATAATGCATTTATTTTATGTGAAGTAAATGACATTGGAGATCAAGTAGCATCCATTATTCATTATGATCTTGAATATGAAAATCTCCTTATGGCATCTATGAGAGGAAGAGCTGGTCAAGTTATTGGTCAGGGATTTTCTGGTAAGAAGACTCAAATGGGAGTCAAGATGTCTAAGACTGTTAAAAAGGTTGGATCACTTAATTTAAAAGCTCTTATTGAATCTGATAAGATAGTCTTTAAAGATTATGAGATTATATCTGAATTAACGACATTTATTCAAAAGCATAATTCATTTGAGGCAGAAGAGGGATGTAATGATGACCTTGCTATGTGTCTCGTCATATATGGATGGTTAGTGCAAAATGATTATTTTAAAGAACTTACTGACCAAGATGTAAGAAAAAGGTTATATGAAGAGCAAAAGAATCAAATAGAACAAGATATGGCACCATTTGGTTTTATGGATGATGGATTAGATGGTGAGAGTATTGTTGATAATGATGGTGATAGGTGGTTTGCTGCAACAAAAGCAGGGGATGAGTATGGTGATATGTCTCATATGTGGGAATATATGTCTTAATGGAATTTGATAAACAATTAAAACTAGGGCATTTATTGCTTGTCGATAGGAAGTGTAGGAAGTGCGGAGAAGAGAAAAATCTAGTAGATGGTTTTTATAGAACTAGAAAAAGTAGAGGAGCTGTTGCGTCCTCATATTCTTATGAATGCAAGATATGCACAATAAGAAGGATAGTAGAACGAAGAAAAAAGAAACCTTTTAGTGATTGGTCATATCCAGATTGGTAACTGTTCACTCCCAGTTTCCCCAATGAAAATGCCCTTTTGAATAAATATTTTCAGACAAACTGAGACTCGGAGAAAGACAACATGGCGACTCCTCAATTATCTCCTGGAGTACTGGTAAGGGAGGTTGACCTAACAGTAGGAAGAGCAGAGAATGTATTAGATAACATTGGTGCAATTGCAGGTCCTTTTGAAATTGGACCCGTTGATGATATTATCGAAATTAGTACAGAAGAACAATTAGTTAGTACTTTTGGAACACCAATAGGAACTGATGCACAGTATCAATACTGGTTGAGTGCATCATCTTTCCTTTCATATGGTGGAGTCCTTAAGGTAGTTAGGACTGCAGGTAGCAATCTGAACAATGCTAATGCAGGTGTTGGTATAGCATCAACAACAACTCTTCAAATTTACAACTATGATGATTATCTAAACAATCATCAAAGTGATGCAACATTTACTTACTCCACAAAGAACCCTGGAACTTGGGGCAATACACTCAAAGTTTGTCAGATTGATGATGCTGCAGACCAAACGATTGGTATTAGCACTAACAACTTGTATAATGCTGGTGCTCGTGTTGGATTTGCTGTTACTGCAAATATAGACGGACAAGTTATTCCAGGAATTGGAACCACTGGTTCAATTACAGGATTCCTTAAGGGAATTATTACTGGTGTAAGTACAGACTCTACTAATAGTAATAGTACCTTTGATGTTAAGATCACTGATAGAATATCAGCAGTTGGTGGTATAACTTCATACTTCCCAATTGATTATGCTGAAGGAAATGCTATTGCAGCATTTAAAGTAGATTCATCTGTTCAGTTCCTTAATAACTCTGGTGTTACTACTGGACACTCTGCTAGCGCAGCATATACTCCAGCAACAGTTAAAGACTGGTATGATGAGCAGACATTAGGACTTAATAATGCTACTGTTTACTGGAAGACGTTAGCACCCAAACCAATAAGTAGCAATTTTGTTACTCAAAGGAAGGGTAAGAATGACGGATTGCATGTTTGCCTTGTAGATGATGAAGGCAGATTAACTGGTATTAAAGGAAATATTGTTGAGAAGCATCTTAACCTTTCAAAGGCAAAAGATACAGTTTCTTCAGTAAATCCACCAGAAAAAACTTATTATAAGGATTATCTCGCACTTTATTCTGATAATCTTTACGCAGGTAAGAACCCATCTGCAGCAGCTGATGCTTACTTCGGTACTGCACCATTAGCAACTGGATTCTCAACATCATGCACTCCTGTTACAACTGGAGATGGTTTGTGGGGTCTAGATGCACAGGGTGTTACTTACTCTAGTTTGGGTAATGTATCTTATACACTCTTAGGTGGACAGGATTATGGTTCAATTCCATCTGGTGAAACAAAAGGTGGAATGAGTGCTACATTAGCCGACTTGATGACATCCTATAGATTGTTTGCCAATAAGGATGAAGTTCAAGTTGATTACCTCATTATGGGTCCAGGATGCACTACAGAATTTGATTCTCAAGCAAAAGCAAATCAATTGCTTTCAATTGCTGGAGATAGAAAGGATTGTATGGCAACCATCAGTCCACATAGAGCAAATGTTGTTAACATCACTAACACTGAGACTCAGACTGAGAATGTAATTAACTTCTTTAGTCCCCTCTCATCTTCATCTTATGGTGTATTTGACAGTGGTTACAAGTATACATTCGACAGGTTTAATAACGAATTCCGTTATGTTCCTTGTAACGGAGACGTTGCTGGACTAATGTGTCGCACAAATATCGTTGCTTATCCTTGGTTCTCTCCTGCTGGTCAGCAAAGAGGTGTTATAAACAATGCAGTTAAACTTGCATATAACCCAAGTAAGACACAGAGAGACCGACTTTATCCACAAAGAATTAACTCTTTCATTACCACACCTGGTATTGGAACACTTCTCTTTGGTGATAAGACTGCACTTGGATATGCATCAGCATTTGATCGCATCAACGTTCGTCGTTTGTTCCTCACAATTGAGCAAGCACTTGAGAAAGCAGCACAAGCTCAACTCTTTGAACTCAACGATGAGTTGACAAGAGCAAACTTTAGAAACATCGTTGAACCTTATCTTCGTGACATACAGGCTAAGAGAGGATTATATGGATTCCTCGTTGTTTGTGACACAACAAATAACACACCTGATGTCGTTGATAATAACGAATTCCGAGCAGACATCTTCCTGAAGCCTGCAAAGTCTATCAATTACGTAACCCTGACCTTCGTTGCTACCAGAACTGGTATCAGCTTTGAAGAAGTCGCAGGTAGAGTTTAAGTTCTGGCTCTAAATACCCACGGAGGAATTAATCAATGGCAACAACCAGATCAAACAAAAATATTGCGGATTTTAAATCCAAACTGATAGGTGGCGGTGCTAGGCCGAATTTATTTGAAGTTGAACTTACTACATTACCACCTAATGTAGTATCTAATTGGGATGCAGACGTTTTCAGTTTTATGTGTAAAGCAGCTTCGTTACCTGCCCAGAACATTGCAAATATCGATGTTCCATTCAGAGGACGGATATTTAAAGTTGCTGGAGACAGGACAATTGATACTTGGACTGTAACAGTTATTAACGATGAAGACTTTAGATTTAGAAATGCATTTGAAAATTGGACACAGCAGATTGCTGATCTAGATACCAACCTTGGTACTACTGATCCTAATGCTTATATGACCAATGCCAAAGTTTATCAACTTGGTAGAGGATCAGAAAAGAGCAGTCAGAGTGGTAATGGAAATGAAAATGTAGTACTAAAAGAGTACGAATTTATCGATATATGGCCATCAACTGTCGCCCCTATTGACTTATCTTACGATACAGGGGATACTATAGAGGAGTATACAGTCGAATTCCAAGTTCAATCTCTCAATTTGGCTGGAGCTGGCAATCCTAACTAATCGTAGGGTTGATAAATAGTAAAAAAGTTTCATAATCATGGCAAAACTATTTGGGTTCTCAATAGAGAACGCTGATGAACAATCACTGCCTCAAAATGCATTATCTCCCGTTCCTCCTAATAATGAGGACGGGAATGATCATTATTTGAGTAGTGGTTTTTTTGGTTCTTATGTTGATATTGAGGGCGTATATAGAACTGAATTTGAATTAATTAAAAGATATAGAGAAATGGCACTCCATCCAGAAGCGGATAGTGCTATCGAAGATATTATAAGTGAAGCTTTAGTTTCAGATAGTAATGATAGTCCAGTAGAAATTAATTTAGAGAATCTTAATGCTAGTGATGGTATAAAGAAGAAAGTTAGAACTGCTTTTAAATTCGTTAAAGATTTAATGGATTTTGATAAAAAAGCACATGAGATTTATAGGAATTGGTATGTAGACGGTAGATTATATTATCATAAAATTATTGATTTAAAGAATCCAGAACAAGGTTTAAAGGAAATAAGATATATTGACGCAATGAAAATGCGTTATGTGAAACAGCAGAAGAAAAATAAAGATGATAAGTATCGTGTCACTAATCATGCACAAGATAATCCAATGGAATATGATTTTCCAGAATTGGAAGAATATTTCGTTTATAATCCTAAAACAACATATCCAGTTGGAAGTCCCAATTCAATGGGAGGAAATTCTGGAATTAAAATTGCAAAAGATGCAATTACATATTGTACCTCTGGTCTAGTCGATAGAAATAAAGGAATTACTCTCTCATATCTACACAAAGCTATCAAATCTCTCAATCAATTAAGAATGATTGAGGATAGTTTGGTCATATATAGACTATCCCGTGCTCCAGAGCGCAGGATTTTCTACATTGATGTAGGAAACTTACCGAAGGTTAAGGCAGAGCAATATCTTCGTGACGTAATGATGAGATATCGGAACAAACTTGTATACAACGCTGATACAGGAGAAATCCGTGATGACAAGAAGTACATGGCAATGCTTGAAGATTTCTGGCTCCCTAGAAGGGAAGGTGGTCGTGGAACTGAAATTTCTACTCTTCCAGGAGGTCAAAACCTTGGTGAAATCACGGATATTGAGTACTTCAAAAAGAAATTATATAGGTCGCTCAATGTACCCCCATCAAGAATGGACGGAGAAGGAGGATTCAATCTGGGAAGATCCTCAGAGATATTAAGAGACGAAGTTAAATTTAGTAAGTTTGTTGGACGTTTGAGAAAGAGATTCTCAAATATGTTCACTGATATGCTTAAGACCCAATTACTTCTAACAAATGTAATTACACCAGAAGATTGGGAGGTAATGAGTGAGCATATTCAGTATGATTTCTTGTATGATAATCACTTTACTGAACTGAAAGAAGCAGAATTAATGAATGAGAGATTGGCATTGGCTGCTACTGCAGAACCATATGTTGGTAAGTATTACTCTCAGGACTATGTTCGCCGCAAGATTATCCGTCAAACTGATCAAGAAATCATTGACCAGGATAAATTAATTGAGCAAGAGATTAAGGATGGTGTTATTCCTGATCCTGCTATACCAACTGATCCTGAAACTGGATTACCTTTAGATACTTTAGGCGCACCAGTTGGAGGAGCAGAACCTGATGCTGCTTTAAGATCTATGAATGTGGATACTGCTGTTGCAGATCAAGATGCTGATATAGTAAAAACTAAATCTAAACCAAAAGGCGGAGAGATATAATGGATAAAGATCAGCCTCGCAGAGATGAGGCTGATGAACCATTTTTAAGAGTAGACTGGAATATAAAGCATATTCGTCTATTACATACTGCAGTTTCTTATTATGTTGAAAGGATGTATCCTAAAAATATAAAGGATGTTGGTGGTGAAAAAGAGAAAATGGTTGCTATGCAAGAGATGCTTTATAAGATGATTCTTGAATTCAATTATCATTCACAATAAATAGTGTCTAAATAGTACAGTTACTCATTTGATATTTTTAAAATGGATGAACTTATGGATATGATTGCTGCGGATGATTCAGCTTCACAAGTCAGCGACAAAATAAAGGATCTTTTATATGCAAAGTCAGCTGGTAAAATTGATGAATATCGTCCTGCTGTAGCATCGGGTGTTTTTAATTCTGATAATGGACCCACTCAACCTGAAGTCGATGCAGCATTATCTGCTGAAACTGAAGTAGATGCTGAAGAACAAGAAGAAGAGTAATTATAAATAAAAGTAATAAATGAATTCTAAATAAATGGCTCATCAACCTGTAGGAACTGGTGCTTCAATAGCATTAACAACTGATACTGCGAACACTACGAGTAGTGGAATAGCTCAAAAATCAGATACTCTGAGAGTTGTTCTTGTCGGAGCTGATGCAGTACAAGGTGCTCATGTTGCTGTAGGAACAGATGCTTCTGCTACAACTGCAGATTATTACATTGTTAAAAATGAACCTGCATCTATTAGTATCGGTAGACCATCTTCTCAACGAGTAGTTGGAATTACCACAGGATCAACTACATTAATTGATTTTCCAGAAGGAACTGGATCACCATTTGTTGTAGGATCTCGTGTTAATTTAACAGTAACAGACCAAAGTTATTATGATGATGCAGTTGGTTTCGCAACTGTCTCTAAAGTTTGGGATGGAGCTGGAAGAAATGGTTATTTCTCTACTAGAATTACAGTTGATGCTAATACCTCTGGTATTGTAACAGACTATAGTTCTGATAATTATTCAGAATTGAGAAGTTCATTTAAAGTGAGTGCTTTATCTAAAGGTGGCGCAGTCACTGGAAAGAGTGCATTATATTATCAGCAAGTTCAAATTTCAGGGGAAGGTTGATGAAACTCATTACGGAAGAAATTGAATCAGTAGAATTTCTTATCGAAAATCGTAACGGTAAGAAGTCCATGTACATTGAGGGTGTTTTCTTACAAGGAAATATCAAAAACCGTAATGGTCGTATGTACCCTATGGAAACTCTTCGTCGGGAAGTGGGACGTTATAACGAAAATCACGTTGCTGCTGGAAGAGCTCTTGGAGAACTTGGTCATCCCGAAGGTCCTACCGTTAATCTCGATAGGGTATCTCATAAAATCGTCTCTTTAAAAGAGAGTGGTTCTAACTTTATTGGTAAGGCTAAAATTCTTGGCACACCAATGGGTAAAATTGCATCTTCACTTATTGACGAAGGTGTAAAACTTGGTGTTTCTTCAAGAGGTATTGGTTCATTGAAACCAACTCGTGAAGGAGTTAATGTTGTTGGTGATGATTTCATGTTAGCAACTGCTGCTGATATCGTTGCTGATCCTTCTGCTCCCGATGCATTTGTTGAGGGAATTATGGAAGGAAAAGACTGGGTATGGGATGGTGGTATACTTCGTGAGAAGTTTGCTACTAAAACATATAAAGAAATTGATACTTTAGTTACCCAGCAGAAATTAGAAGAACGGAAATTAGATCTGTTTAACAATTTCTTATCAAATTTATAAAACTTCTAAATAAATATAGATTTAATCAAGCGTAAATCGGAGAAACTTCAAATGTCTAGTGGTCAAAAATTACAAAAGATGGAAGAGGACGTTAAGCAATCCAAGACTGCTGTTAATGCGAACGCAAAACCAGCACAACCTATGGAGAAGCTTCCAGGTGCTACATGGGAAGACCTAGGTGGTCCAACCCCAGATAACTACAGCCCAACAAACGACTCGGCTAAGTTAAAAGACCCAGCTGGCAGTCTGAAGAAAGTAGCCGATGCTATAACAAATCGCAAAGGTAAAACTTTGAAGCAAGGAGACGAAACCGAAGTGGCAGACAATCAAGAAATTGTGGCCGAAGAGCCAGCTACTGAAGAAGTAGTCGCAGAGACAGAAGAAGTGGTTTCTGAAGAAGAGACTACTGAAGAAGAGATCGTTGAATACAACATGGAAGATGATCTCAATGCTCTTGTTAAAGGTTTGGAACTCAGTGAAGAGAACCAAGGCAAAGCAAAGACAATCTTCGAAGCTGCTATTAACTCCAAAGCTTCTATAATCCGTAACCAAATCCAGGAAGAGTATGATTCTAAACTGGAAGGTCACGTACAAGAAATTAAGGAAGATCTACAAGAACGTGTAGATTCTTACCTTGAGTATGTCGCCGATGAGTGGTTCGATGAGAATCAACTTGCCATTGAAAATGGCCTTAAGGCAGACATGACCGAATCTTTCCTCGAAGGAATGAAAGGTCTATTTGAAGAACATTATGTAGAAATCCCTGAAGAAAAATACGATGTCCTTAAGAGTATGGTAGAAAAACTTGATGACATGGAAACCAAGCTCAATGAGCAAATAGAAAAGAATATCAATCTCAACAAGAGTCTCGCAGAGGCAACTGCTGATGGTATCCTCGAATCTGTTTCTGATGGCCTTGCTGCCACCCAGAAAGAGAAGCTCGCTTCCCTTGCAGAAGGTGTAGAGTTTGAAAGTGACGAAGAGTATCGTGAAAAATTGGAAACTTTGAAGGAATCTTATTTCACTTCAAAAGCTCCAACTGTTAAATCTGAAAATCTTTCAGAAGGAGTAGATAACGCAGAGGGTCTCGAATCCCATACTGCATCAATGGCTTCTTATCTGAAAACACTTTCAGCATTTAAGCAATAATTGATTTTAACATTAATCAAACTGTAAACACTGTAAACATTAAAAGGTAAACCAAAATGTTCCAATCAGAACATCTGGTAGAAAAGTGGAAGCCTCTTCTAGAGTATGAGGGTCTCGATAAAATCGAAGACAACCATAAGAGGTCTGTTACCGCTGTTCTGCTAGAGAACCAAGAAAAATTTTTAAGAGAGTCTTCAGCATTTGCTGAGAGTGGCTCCCTCCTATCTGAGGCTGCACCAACAAACTCTGCTGGTAGTAATCCAGCTGGATTTAGTGGCACCGCAACTGCTACTGGCCCTGTTGCTGGTTTCGACCCCGTTCTAATCAGCCTTATCCGTCGTTCAATGCCAAACTTGGTCGCATATGACCTAGCTGGTGTTCAACCAATGTCTGGTCCTACAGGACTTATATTTGCAATGCGTTCTCGTTATGAGAAGCAAGCAGGTACAGAGGCATTCTACAACGAAGCCAACACAGCATTCTCAGGAATGGGTGCAAGCTTCAACAATACCTCTGGATTTGGTAACACATCCGTTGGTTTTGGTACAACAAACCAGACTGGTACTAACCCATCTGTTCTTAACCCCACTTCTACTGCTACATCTACTGACTACAACGTTGGTCAGGGTATGGAGACAAGTGAGGCTGAGGCACTTGGAACTAGTGGAGCACAGGCATTCAACCAGATGGCATTCTCGATTGAGAAAGTCACGGTTACTGCTCGTTCCAGAGCACTAAAGGCAGAGTACAGTTTAGAACTGGCTCAAGACCTTAAGGCAATCCACGGTCTGAATGCTGAAGCTGAACTCGCAAACATTCTCTCCACAGAGATACTTGCTGAGATCAACAGAGAAGTTATTCGTACCATTTACAAGACTGCCGAACAGGGTGCTGTTTCTAATACAGCAACTGCTGGTGTATTCGACCTCGACATCGACTCTAACGGAAGATGGTCTGTTGAGAAGTTCAAAGGACTTCTATTCCAGATTGAGAGAGATGCTAACGCAATCGCACAAAGAACTCGTCGTGGAAAGGGTAACATCATCCTTTGTTCTGCTGACGTTGCTTCTGCACTTACAATGGCAGGTGTTCTTGATTACACCCC
>Ga0080013_1000633_pt1 | contig 49271 bp, 40 predicted proteins | sample ETNvirenome_6_85_FD_69236 | JGI IMG/M metagenome (GOLD analysis project Ga0080013, IMG submission 69236) | Marine viral communities from the Pacific Ocean - ETNP_6_85 (SPADES assembly) (version 2) | ecosystem: Environmental > Aquatic > Marine > Oceanic | place: Pacific Ocean | collected 2013-06-19
TCCAGTAAACATTCGCAACATTCGCATGCGAACTGGATCCACCATTCTTGGTAACTTCGAACACAATTATGAAGTTGTTCATTCCTTTGACACTTACGCTAACCCCCGCCAGTTTATAGAAAATCAACCCGCACTCCCCACACAAATATTCCAAAACAACAGCACCAGTTCGACTCAGACACGCACTTTCTTGGATTTGCATCGTACTGACGATTCACATTTTGAGTTTGTTGGAGAGTATAACGTTGGTTATCTGACAGGGACCACAAACAACTCTATCATCTCTACAAGATTTGGTACTGTAGGAGGTCCGCTTACAGACGGCACAGGCTATAGAGACTTTAGGTCTGATTCGCTTTCTGTATACAATACTCTCAACAACCGGTATTTAACCGTCATTAAGCCCACTCAGCCGCCTTCTGGGACGTTCTCAGAGCCGCCGGGTGCTGGTACCGCTGGTATACGGGTATTTGACCTTCACGGTCGCGACGTGGGATTAACGTCTCACTATGCTCGTCACACCGCACGCTTCGGCCGAGATCCTGTTGCACTGCCAACGATTCCCTACACACTGACGAGCAGCATGTATGTTCGTTCTCCGAGTGTTTACACTTATAGTTCTTCGGCCGGCTTGCAGGCTTGGTGGAGACTTAACGAAGATATTTCTACTTCCGGCGATGCGATAGATAGCAGTGGAAACGGAAGAAACGGTACGCCATCAAATCGTCCAGCATTTAGTACCACTTATTTCCCGAACAAGTTTATACAAACAGGAAGCTGCACCTTTGATGGTTCTGATGACGATAACAACATCGGCGCTGCAGCCACGTGGGACGCCATCATTGGAAATGATACAGTCGGCGGCTCTACTGAGAAAATGACACTTAGTGCTTGGATTAGACCACTTAGTGATGGCGAAAACAACTATGGAAGAGTCATAGATTTTGGAAATCAAGATGTTGCGGTCTTTGTTAGTGGTGAGTCCGCTGGCACTGTCTATCTGCAGTATTCAGCTAAGTTTACCGGAGCAACTGGAACTTGGAGGACAACGAGCAGAGCAGTAACATTGAGCGAATGGACACATGTAGCGGTGACTTTTGATGCGACATCAGCATCTAATGACCCAGTCATCTACATTAATGGTGTAGCCGTAGCTATAACTGAAACCTCTACACCATCGGGCACTTACGATGGCATAACTACAACTGATTGCCATATTGGTAATAACTCTGCCGGCTCGCGCACCTTCGACGGCCAACTCGCTGATGTAGCAGTCTGGAATACAATACTGGCCGCAGCAGATGTTCAGGCGATAGCTGAGGTCGGCAGCATTAATTATGCAGACTCCATTACAGCCACCACAGTACCAGAGCCGGGCTTAACATACAATCAGCTGCCCAACTTCCATAAGATTCACCGAAACAATATTTGTGTCAAGAAGCAAACTTCATGTGTTCTCACTCCCGCTTATACTGGTGGTGCTCTTTCTAACTTGAGATCTGGTTACTGGGTTGAGATCCCCGGGTCCGCGGAAGTTGGAACAGTTCTGGCTAGTGCTGACACGGGTAGCGCCGACTTTTTGACTGCATCTTTACGAGGCGATGGTAACACTAGTGGTATGTCTGTCTCTATGTGGGCCAAGCCCTCTATTCAGATCCAGAATCAAATCCTATGGTCAATTGGGAGAAACGGTGGGGGCTTCCCATTTGTTCAGATCGCGAAAACTATCACCAATCGGTTCACTGTCAGGGTGCGAACCCGAACAACAACCACGGGTCACGGTGGGTCGACTAGGTATGTTGATGTGTACGGGGAAACTAGCGCACTTACCGATTCTAACTGGCATCATTACGTAGTGACCCTTCAGGGCAAAAACGGAGCACTCAACGACGCTCAAGATGCTGAATCGCTAGTGGCTCTTTATGTAGACGGAAGTCCCATAACTATCACGAGTTTCACAACCAGCGTTTCCGGCGCTATAAAATCGTATGATGCACAGATGTCTTCAGATTATGAGTTCAAGAAATTCTCTCCCGCGGCCGGCGGTATTCCGGAGAAAAGTGGTCAACAAATCTATGCTTTTGGTGGAGAATCCTCAACCGAAGGTGTTGGCTCCACTCCATTTAGTGGCTCCATGGATCAGATGACGATGTGGACCCGAAATCTTTCAGCAGACGATGTAACCGAGATTTATAACGGTGGTGTACCATGTGATATCACAGCCTCCACAGCGTATACCTCAAAGCCGGATAATCTGTTTGCATGGTACGCTTTGGGAGAATATGCTTCTAACGGCAAACAGGACGAAGTAAAATCTACCAACCCGGGAGAACCCGTAACCGGTTCTAATATCATTTGGGATCACTCACCAACCCCTCATTACAATATGTACCCGATTGGAGTCCAAGGTGAGACCATTTCCCCTAGTCAATTCCTTCTCAGCAGCGGCGCCGTCGATGGTGTTTGGCCTGATCCGCTTGATGGTTGTACCTTAACATTCACTGGTCTGGACGAAGTATGCACCGTCACAGAACGGTCACAATACGATAACTTTAACATCCAGCATCAGATCCCCCGTGATACGCGACAGTATGCATGGATCAGTTCATCATTAGAATCGACAGCATCGTGGTGGAGTTGTGGTTTCACTCCTCGCGACTTCTGGTTCCGAAGCGGATCCACATATATTGAACCGCTTAACTTTGTTTCTCAAAGTGACGTCGGCTCTTATTATTCTACTTCAACTGATAGACGTTATTTCGGCTCTTCGGAGTTGTATGTTGATCAAGCGGCACAACGAGTGAACTTCATTCCAGTGGACTTCCTACGGTTAAATACCATTATTTATGAACCACTGACTGCCTCTTCCAATACTATGGGTTACGCTATAGAGCGAGACTATAATCAAAAAGCATTTACGGGCTCCATTCCTGCTATCTCCGGAGGTAGCGGTAGTAGCTGGCCAGCTGCAGCGGGCAACACTCCCGGATATCCATCGGGATATATCAACTATGCTAGCTCTTCTAACGCGGGCCCGGATAGTGTGGCGATGTACCAAGTTGTTCGCGATACAAATACAACAGTGGCGAACCGCGGCACCGCAAAGGTTCTAAATTCCATCCTACTTAACCGCAATGGTCCATATGGATTCCCCAACTGGCAGCGCATGAGACAACAAGATCACCCAGTACTGCGAAACCAACAACAAACAAACAAACTAAATATCAATTATCTTGGAAACACAGTCCAAAGCTTCGATCTTCCCCCGGTTTCAATGAAAGGCACGCCAGCACTTGTTAATATGGATTATGTAGAAACTATGTCGGGCTCCAAATATGGCATGACTGAGATCAGAGACAATGCCACACTCAAAACCTCCTATAACAATGAGAGGATCGGGTTTAACCAACAGCTGCTCGATATATTCCAAAATTTAAACTTTAAAAATCAAGTCACACCTTTTGAGCAACTTGTTGCAATGAAAGACAGAAATAACATTGACCTTAACTGGGTCTTATATTCTGAAAACTTATTCCCGTCGACACGCCGAGAGTTCATATCATCATCCATGACACGTGTTGGGTACGACAACGGATTCTGGCGCAATGACCGCCCCGACCGAACAGTACCCGAGGCCACCAACTCTGTTGGAGTTCGTTCGTGGTTCACTGATAACCTTACACAGAGTATGTGGCCGCTTGATGCCCCCCAAGACTTTTTGACACGCAGCGGCCCTTCGGTTATAACCGGCACTGTTGGTGCATTCATCAATGGCTATTTCGGATCTGCTGGAAACTTAATCACATCTAATAGTGCCGGCGAGCTGCAAAACACTTACACGTCGTATCATTTTGAAACACCCCCAGCAGATAATTATGCTGAGTATTGGCAGGTTGCACTGGCGATAAGAAATGGGGGCCTTTATTCACGCAAACATATGTTAAACTCACCATTGTCCGCTGTCTCTCCTTCCCTATCAGGTACGGTTAATCGACAGCTTTCGGGTATGGATGCAAACAACAGGCGCCTTTCTATCGCCGGCGGCGCAATCTCTGTTAACAGAACGGGTTCCCTAGTAACAGGCTCTGGAGAAGCGCTGTGGCAGGCCGATACACAGGCCGGCTATCTTACAATGTCCAACAATACTACCGGCTTTGTCTCTGCCTCTTCTAAACCATGGTATAACGATTATGACGATTTCCGAGCAGATCTTAAAACTATTGCTAAAGGATTTGCAGTTATTCCCGAGTTTAGAATTTCAGAGCAGATGGAAAACTACGCCAAATTTAATATTCTTGGTGGAGATAACTTTGATACTTTCACTATTCCCGGCACTGCCATCAGCAGCTCACAGGATTCGTTTTACAAAGATTACACAAACTCAGACTTCATGAAGAACTTCTTAGATGTAAAGCAGATGTCTAACCTTAAAGCCAAAGAAATAAGATTAACTTGTCACGCAACAATTAAGTTTAATCCCTATAAGGGGTTTTATCCCTCAGACCGAACTCTTGATTTGGTAAGTCAATTCTCAAAATCTTTTGCCGAGGGTTTCTCTGCCACTGTTTACCCGAGTGCTTTTAACACGATGGGAAGAGTATCAGGATCTAACGTGATCCAATATGGTTATAGTAGACCTGTGATGCAATCTTTGTTTGCGCCCGGAATCTTGTACAACTCTATTAAATCTGGAATGGCTGTGGATTATCCCATCATAAGTAATGGATATAAGGTTTTTAAACAGATAGTGACCGGCGCCCTAGGGCCCACCGGGGAATTCCCACAAAACTGGATGATTGCTTCCAATGGAACCTATGTTAGTGGCGGTATATCAAAAAGCGGCGGCCAGTACACATCCGGAGCATTCTGGGATCTGAGAGTTCCTTTTGAAGCTATTATGAATCCTATTAAATATCTTAAAGATGTGCCGATAGTGGATGTTGAACCTCACCCAAGCGCCGCCATTCCTCAATCAACCACTGCTTCTATGGGTGGTGATAGTGTGGGGACGCTCTACAACAAGATGTCATCCAATTTCTTTGCGGAAGTTGGAAAGTTCTTCCTCAAAGGTCAAGGCTATACCAAACTTCAATCTAATGGAGTCTCCTTATCAACTTATCGATTCAATGGGACAGAAACCTTCGGCGCGCGCTTGAGAATGAAAACTTCATATGAAGGGCAACGAAACTATAGTAATGAAGTAGGGTTCGATGGAACAAATTACTTCTTTGCGCCCGACGGAGCCCGGGCATTCTTCAAGAATTATAACTCTCCAGCTACTGGCGCTTCAGGTATTGCTGCTTCCGGTATCACCGGAGTGTCCGGCTCTTATGAGTTACCTCAAGATCCCGAAAGAGCGGCTGGCTTTCGTCACAACTTTAGTATGTACAGCCGTCCCTCAGCGTTTGGTCCTGCAGTCTCTGGTCGACCAGCATCTGGATCAGCAATCTTCGGCAGTAACGTTACATCGACCAAAGCATGGTATGGATACCTCGGCGACTTCAATCTCTCCGCGTCATCTTTTGGAGTTAAAGATTCACTAGCCGGCTATAACTGGTCTTTCACACCTCCTTATACCGACGGCGAAGCGTGGGTCGACTTTATTTTCCGCCCCTCGTCTAGTACTACTTATGATCTACAGCGGATACTAACGGAGACTGAAATAGTGACAAGAAGATATGATCCAGGATCCGACATGTATAATCATAAATTCCAGGCCGGCGCATATTTACGAACCCTACATAGGGACTCTCCTACGGCAGTAACACTTGATTATACCACAGACACTGTTGCCCACAACACCGGCACTATAAGTGCCCTCAATCCCATGTTCTTCAAAAACTTCACACCATACGCCAGCGAGAACGTCAACGATAACGCAATGCAAATAGATTCTTGTATTAATCTATTCGGTATCGAAAATGTGGTTCGCGAAAAGACCGACAAATTTGATAGAACTATTGCTAAAGACAATGAAGCGGCCACACAGCGTTGGATTATTCAACCTAAGTTCGAAACTCCCATGTTAAATTTTGCAGGTACAGGTGTCCACCCAATCACATATGGGTCGACTGTGGCTGTTCCCACGAGGTGGGGATCCGGATCCGTCATTCCGCGCGGTATGTGGCACCAGTTTGGTATTCTCCCAGAATCTCCCGATCATGGTATCTTTATGGAAATCGGAGATATTCCAACCCAGTGGCTTCAAAACCACTATGAGGTTGTGACCGGGTCGTCCATCTACAACAACTATGACCCGGCCGCAGGGCCCAATACTTATAAGCAAATGAAATCATTTGCCGGATTGATGGGTTTTACCCCCGAGAACTCTGCTGTAAGAATGGGCGAAGTCGCAAACAAGCAAGTAATCAAGGAAGCTGTAGTGGCTATCCCCTATATCTTGGAGGGAACGACCCAAGGAGAAGGGACGATTGCCGGCGAAAATGCACAAACTCGAAAAAGATTTATTGATATCCCCATGAAGCGCTTCAACGCAGCCATAAAAGAAACTGATGGTTCTTTGAAGGGAGATTCACTACAAGCTGCAGGAGCCTCTATTAGAAGGCTTATTGATACGATGCCTAACTATGTGTTACCTCCTCAGTTTGACTTCTTGAATAACCGCGAAGTAGATCCACTTGTTATGTATTTCTTTGAGTTCTCTTATACACTTGATCAAGATGATCTGTCTTATATTTGGCAGAACTTGGCACCACGCAACTATACCAGAATGGAAATGAAGAAAGATGCAACAGCACACGCACTCATGGATACCGAACTATTAAACGAATATAATCTGTTGTCTAATGAAAACATGCGCTGGATGGTCTTTAAAGTCAAACAACGCTCGCAAGCTTCTTACGATGAGATGACGGTTGCTCAAGCCGGCGAACCAACTAGGCAGAAAGATATGGTACCAAGCGCTATATCTGGATATCCATTATCCTATAACTGGCCCTATGATTATGTCTCTATTGTTGAAACTATCAAGGTAAATTTAGATATTAAATACGCCAAGCCTGATCCGTCCAAGAGCGATCTTAACAATCACAAGACTCACGCTGAGAGTGCTAAAGCAACAAACAAATCTCTTGCTGAAGAAATCAGAGAGAAACAGCAAGCAGACATAGCCAGGAAACAAGATTCCCCTCCCAGAAAAACCGTTACTCAGAAAGCCCCCGACACCAATAAAAAAGGACCCTTAAAAGATATGGGTGACTTAAAAAAGTTTTAAGAGAATAATTAAAAGAACATGACAAAAATATTAAACAAGAAAGAAAGAGTATATGATTTGCAACTCACGGGCTACGCCAAGTACTTGCTATCAGTCGGTAAGTACAAGCCGGCGTATTACGCTTTTTTTGATGACAACATTACCTATGATATTAAATATCGCCGCGGCGGCCGCGACCGCGAAGCTATCGCTTCATTGGAACCTGAAGCTCAAAACTCTGTTAATGTTAGAATCAAAGACGAAACCGTTTTTCTAGGTAGTCTTACTCTTTTTGAAGATACGAATGCTAAACAACCAGAAATACAAAATAGGGATTTAGATGAAGCACTATTAATGTCAGATCCGACAATAGAAAGCCTATATCGATATGCCCGAGGTGAAGCCGAAGAGTTACATGGTAATAGTGAAAAAGTTAAAAAAATGTTTTCTCAAAATTTCTTCGCTGCAGATATTGGTCCGTTAGAGTACACACCGCGCCAAGATATATTTAAATATGATTCTGCTATTGGAGATGCATTGCTGGACAGCAAATACACGGATGTTGCTCCTGCGTGGAAGATTGTTGTATTGAACGGTAAAATAACCAGTTCGGAGCAAAAATACAAAGTATCAGCGAACGTTTCTGCTAGTATTCCGCAAGTTAACATCACGGTAGATTACAAAAAAGAAATCCGAAATATTCAATACCCCACTCGTCAAAGTGATCAGGTAGCGCCAGATTCTGTACGTGAGCATTATAATGCAACCCCTACATTTGCTGATAATAACTTTATTAGATTATCCTCGCAAGATCCAATTATTTATGTAGATGAAGTTAACACAGAGTTGTTAACCGAAAACTTTGATATTGAAATCTTTCTTGTAACAGGTTCCAATGGCGCCGTGTTAGAAAGGAAATATTTTGAGACAAAAAATCCCCAAGTTGTGGATGGGATGATGATAAGGGCGCAACCGACACAAAAAGGTCGCTATTCATTCGGCGCTGATTCAACTACCGGAGTGGTACTTGATGGCACACCTTCTCAGGCCGCAGTCGAGTATTACTTTGACTTATTGACTGATGCTCATACGGATTCGGACATTGTATGTAAACAACTACAAATTTATAATAAATCATCGTATTATATTGACTTAGATCTTGACTGCACACCAGATGAGATAGATGACATTTACTATGATATTTACGGAAGTGAGGTAGAACCAGAAATATGCCTAGACTAACTAAAGAACAAGCCATGAACTTATATGGCCGTAATCTTCCTACACCCACTATCGAAAAAATGACGCTACTGGATGTGAAAAATGATGACGATTATATTTTAGGTCTTGCAGAACTACAAGCCATAGACTTTCCTGAAGATGCTATTGACACCCTAATAGATTTTATGGAGGCTGGAGATGAGAGAGAAGTCTCTTCAACAACAAGAGTAGATTTAGACATAGCGTTCTATCTTCAAACTTGGGAAGGGTTTGATGTTAATGAGCTTACGCGTGAGTTGTTTGAAAAAATCACTACAGCTCCTGGTGAAACTGGAACAACTGATACTTCTAATAGTTTGTTTATAAACGCTGCCTTTGTACTCCCCAGTCCCCCGGATGCTGGTGATTCTGTACCTCCGTTAAGGAGGAAAAATAAACTAAATCTTCTTTCTATGTTTTACGATGAATCAGATGCTATAACAAATGACCAATTCGCCAAACTGGGTTTGCAAACATCGTACGGTACACAAAATATGCTCAAGGCACGCCTAGCAAACCTTCCCGGCCTCTACGGAGGAGTATCTAGGGAATACGAAGTATCATTACCTTTAAGTGAGTTTTTTGAAGTAGCTGAGTTAACAGCCGAATATGATGCTGACGATAATCCGATAATAAAAATTTCTAATATTAAGTTGACTTTTTATATCACAAGTTTTGCTAACCATCCGAACATAACCTTTTATGCGGCGGTATCAACCGAATCCCCACCAGTTTTAGCCTCGCGCTCTCCTTTGGATCCGATAAGTTATTCAATGAATTTTAGTGATCTTACTTACGAAGATTTGGTAAAGAACGGTTCACTATCTTCAATCAGTGAACCGGTTTTTGTAGATTCTGGAGGAGTATATTATCCGAATATGCCTTTGCGCGCCCTTAATAAGAAATATTATAAAATTGATGATTATGGCCCTAAACAAATTATTGATCAAACAAATGTATTATTAGCTGAATATCGCAAATATTTAGCTACCGATAGTCAACTATTAGATGCAATCAATGAGATAAAATTAATCATTCAGACTGAACAAGATGCCATTAATTTTCTACAGTTAATGAATCAGGTTGGTCAAGTATATTCTGAAACCAATGAAGTGACTCGTTACTCTAGATTTTATGAAAGATTTAGAATACTTATAAAAAACGCAGACGCCGCGTTGAGAAATCAACAAGAAGTGGTAAAAAGAGTATATCGCAACTATAAAGTAAACGATCTGCGCGCATATGTGCCTCCCCCCATGGACGCATTTTCTTATGTACATCAGCTGTCACAGGATCGAGATTATCTTTACGAGGAAATTTTTCATTCGAACGTGGCCAATTTCGTCCCAATTGACGCCACCAGCGCAGCTTTCCCCGGCAAAGCAGAGTTGCCATCTACCCCTTCTGAGCGCCTTGAAAATTGGTCAGCAGAGTCGGAAGCTATTCGAAATGAAGCTATCCGATTAATGCTGCCATCCGATGCCGGCGGCTTTGACTATAGCGCCGGGCGCGGCGTCATGGTCGGCACCACCCGAGGCACGGCCTCCAAACTACCGTGGGAGTCGATGTCCGGAATGGCCAAGTATAATAACCTTCTGACTCCCGACCACCAGATCACAAATCCCATGAGCTACGGCGCCGGCGGCGGAACGGCCGCATATAGTATCGGCGATGTGGATTTTTCAGCAACTGAAATTTCCGATATGCTGGGGAGTTCCTATCGGCAAGATCATCCTTTAGATCGCGCTTCTTTAAAAATAGCTTGGTGGATATATCATGTGTGGGCCGGCCGTTTTGTGCAAGGTTCCGAACACAAAATATATAGAGCCAATGACGATTTTGACGGGGTTCACTGGTATGTTTCAGTTTCTGATCTCGAAAGCCTCGATGACCACGATCCGAAAGTCCGTGCTCCAGCGTCCAACTGGCTCGGCATGTACGGCGGCCTGGCGAATGCGAAAAATGGTACACCGCCCGACCGATGGCAACTACTTGTCCAGAGCCTTTCCAATGGCGAATCATACTGCGCGCCCGACAACTACGAGGAGTTCTTGGGAGTCAGCGATTGGCCGGACGAACATGGCGGATATAGCATTCCAGTCAGACTCCCCAATCCTGATACGGAGCTAACTATAGAGAAATTTGGATATGATCCAAACGGTACCTGGGGACCACATGTATCACACAACATCAAGTGGTATAACACCAACCCCGGTGCCCGCGATCTCACAAATGCCCTTCCGGCTTATTGGTATCTAAAGAATACACCGAACTACAAGCGCTCCGGTTATACCGAATGGTATCTCAATACCTTTTTTTGGACCACTTGTACTAGTGTTGAGGCATGGTCTATTTTTAGCTTGGGAGATTTAGACGAACAAGTTACATTTTGGGTACCAAAAAGTAAAATAATTGGTACGGAAGGCCGAGGAATTGATACTGATGACATTGAGGATCAAGACGGATACAGCTACAGCAACCCGGACGCGGACAATGATTTAGAAACTTACGCCGAAGACGCGGCCGACTTCTGGGATGGTACCGCGATGATACACTACGGCCAAGACACGGAATACCGCAATGTAGCATTTGCTTCGATTGCGGAAAGATATGAAAGAGTAGGTGGTGTAAGAGCGATTAGCACCCGCCGCCCGATGAAATCAGACACCACGCCATGGGTAGACGGAGGGCAATATTCGAACGATGGAATACCACCGCGCGAGACCAATATCCCGTATGTTAGAGTTAAACGCCGAAAAATAAAACGCATTTACAGAGACGTACGCGCCTTGGTGATGAACATATTCGGAATGGATGAAAGTGGCGACAGCGCAGCTGGTGGCCCTGAAGAAGACGATGCAAGCAGCACTAACAGCTTGACCACCTTAGACACATATATCCAAGAGGTACCGGGCCTTGTAGCTGATGAGGTTTCTAGAAAAATGTTTGATAAATTAGATAGCTTACCCTACCATGACTTTGACACGACCTATGATATTATACAACAAGCAGAGACTATAGTGGATCGGGCCCATGTCAATTATTTGGAAGCCATAGAAAAGTATTTTTCGAAAGATTTATGTCATATTTATATATCCACTGCCTCAGCAGAATACCTTGATTGGATGGACGCGCCCGTCGGCCGGAATATGCGCAGATTAAGCGGCGGCAAAACCGAGTATGCTAGTTATATCATTCTCGGAAAGTTTGAAGGTAGTTATCTCGGCGCCCAACTAGAACATGAAACCATTTTGCCATATGGCAACTGGCGTCTGGGGCCGGCCGCAGTCAAGGGCGGCCGCCGCGGCGCAACCGGCAACTCCGGAGTTGATCCTTCCGGCGTGAATATTGCCGGCATCGGCGACCGCGAGTCATATGAGATGTTTAAAATGAATTTCGGCGAGGCCATTAAAGCCATTATGATAGATAACTTTGTATCCAACAAGGCTTCTCTAAGAGAAAAAGCCCGGGACTATTTAAATAGCCGGCAAGATTTAGACGCCTTTCAAAGCAATATTGGTATCCACTCTACTTTAGCAGAAGTAGATATTGTTCTTAGCAAATATGGCTATTTCTTTTTTGACTTAGAAAAATATATTCGCAAGCGCTCTCTTATGTCGCGACTTATTAATGTTGATAGGCTTCTAGGATATATGGGACACGGTCAAGAGATGACTAACTCAGCCGTACGGCTAGAGAAAGTCATAATGCAGTTGGCCAACTTTGGAGAAAGAGCGCTGGACGCTCCCTACTCGCCGCGCGATTCTCCTTGGCATCGCGATCCACCTATGCCAACCGATGTAATGATAACTCTGAATAATAGACTTGATTCACCTCCCTATAGCCCTATTAACTTCAAAAGCATGCGATTCTACGGTAAAAGAGATGGCGATGGTCTTCCGGTAGTCTATAATAGAATAAAGCGTTTAAATGAGATCAGATTTGATCAAATATCTGAATATACAAAAAATCCTTTGTATTCTGGCAATAACGATAGTATGCCCGGTCAAGAAATCAAGTCCGACGCCTCTGACAGCAGCGGCATACCGCTCATGGGAGATGTGTCGACGGTGGCGTCGGCGGATGGAGATGGAGATTACAGCGCTTATAGGGGAGCTGAGGCTGCAGCGGCCGAGACCGACTTTCGTCAAAGCGTGCTGGAGGGGCAAGAGGTTGATATTGCTGCGGTTATAGACGCCGTTGGGACAAGCAATGTATACACTAAGCTTGCTTTGAGAAACTACTCATTCGCCGGTTTCAATAGTTCAGTTTTAAATGGCGGCCTCACTTGGGCTGACAACTATAGACTATTGTGTTTCAAATATCAATTTTTTATGGATGATGATTTAGCCTACAGCAATGATGCTCATGAAGAGTACGTCGATACTCTTAAATCAGTAGATGACGTCAAGATTTCGGTTTCGATTAGAGACAATTCCAGAGAACTAGTTAGGGCCTTATGCGACAAATATGGTAGAGAATATGAAGAATTTTTACCTTATTTTGAAGAAGCACAGGAAAACTGTGCTTTTGGTGCATTCGACCAGAAGTTTAATAAGTTCTTTGTCGACGCTATGTTGGAAAAATATCCAACCACGTCCCAGACTCCATGGTTCAGGATGGTAGCAACCTACGTTACTATATACAACCTTTTTAGTGATAAATACGCCGGTAACAGGGCGAAGATGGAAGAGGACGCCAATAATACACTTGCCGTAATCCGCCCAGAGACTGGCACTCTTGGTGCGCTTATAAACTTTAAAGAAGCATGTGAGACATTGAAGGAAATGCTTCAAACGATAAGAGCGCAATTAGCAGATATTGAAAATGGATTTGCCGTTGGTGGCGATGGGGAACACGCCGGCACCCTAGATGGCCATGGCGCACGCGCTGTGTTTACTACTTATCGAACGTTGGCATCTGAGGTGATTGATCATATCGGAGATTACACCAAGAGAGAAGAGTTTGAATGAGAATAATAAATTTTATGCCGTCACTAATTAATGACAAGAAGGAGACTCACCGATGAGAATGATCGTCACACCAGAGAGTTTGAAAAAAAGCTCTAAGTCGAGAAAAACACAGAGACAACAGATTCTTATGGGTAAAATTGTGGATCCGTTGAAAGAGCCGACCCTTTTCAATGTGCAAGCTGCAGCCTTAGCAATCGCAGCAAAAACTTCTCCGTTTAAATCCACTCGGGTAATGAATAAAATAGGTACCAGCAATCAGAGAGATGAGGTAGCTCAACAAACCTTGGCAGCGATGAATATTATGGCCGTAAGTGTAGACAAAGATTTTTCTTTACTTGAGTCTAACTCAGGAAAGCCTTCAATTTCTAATCCAAACATTATGGACAGCGCTGATTTTAACAATGTACTTAACCAAGAAATCTCAGCAACGGACAAGTTTCCTTCTGTTTTAGATCCGTTTTACAAGCTAGATGAAGCGGTGTTCGCACCACAGGCGTACATAATACCTAGAATAGCTGGAGGAAAAATAGCAAATTTGCCTGACTTATCATTTGTTCTTTCAAATCTTGTCGTTCTTAATCAAAGCACTAGCTATTTTGGAAAAAACAAGTATTTTTAGGAGTTTATTATGGCAGATGTAACAAAATATGGCGGTAGCGGGGGTTCAGATTTCCCCGATGCGCGACGAGAACGTGAATCGGGAGTAAGATATGACTCTAGTGCACACCACGACGTGCCTCTCTATGCAGGAGAAAATCCTTGGGCCCGCGCACCGGCCACCCGAGGCGACGAAGTGGGGTCCAACCCAATGGACGGATTCGCCAGAGTACAAGATATCCTAGATGAAACCACAATGTTGACGGATGACTCTAAATACATTCTAACGGGCAAAAATCTTGTTAATCACATGTCATCGATAGCTCCTTATTGTTTAGATACAGAACAAATGTCTCTTGAGCCTCAAAACCCATCCACAGACGCCGGCTCCGGCTGGGCGTTTACGGATCTCATGACGATTGAGTCCCTAGGCCAATACGTCAGCGCCTTCGACGCCGGCCAAATCGTACTCGGAAAGCAAGGTGTGAGTAGTGTTTATGTTGATCCCGATCAAGACATTACAGTCGAGATCGGAGGATTGGCTCAATATTTTCACGGCGGCATCACCGATCCGACTTTAGCCACCATCACCGCCAACACGGACGACTATAGTAGTGTTACGTATAGCTCACCGGTTTACAACTACGACCCCAAAGAACGAGACGCTATGAACATAAAGTTTGGTTATACGGTAGCCGGCGAAGCTCGGCCAGCGGATACTTACGGCGCCTGCTATATGCGACTCGGGGAGGAAATAGACAATCTTATCGAAATGCTCCAAGCTGGATATTCTGAACGAAAAGATATATCTAGAAGTACTCCGAATATTAATATTTTTGACAACTTTGAAGTAATAACAGCAGTAGAAAACGAAGAGGTCATTGAGTCGACAGACTCTATTGAGAGAAGATCACAGATGAAGACGGCACCCGAAGCCGTTTCCACCACCGGAGATGCCGGAGGCTCTTCTTATGAGTGATAAAGTATTTCTTGATCCCCAAGGACGCAGAATCGGTATCGTAGAGGGTGAGGTGTCCTCTTATGCCCACACCGCCATGAAAGTCTCACTAGTGGATGCAAACCTAATGTCAGGATCTAGCGATAGACTACGCACATCGTGTGGGGGATATTTTACCAATACTAAAAATGCTGACGATTTATATGACACTCCGCCTCCTTTTACTAAATTTATGCCATTAGACAACTCTAACCCCGACATTCTCAATGTTAACAGTCATTATGGCCCATCCGTCGACGCATCTGTATTACTAAATAGAGAAATCGAGGCCGACCGCGGCGTTGCCGCTATGGGTTATACAACCGTGAACAACTTCGGCGAGCAAGTAGGCGCGGCATATCAAGACCAGCAACAAACTATATTACCCTCAGTAACTTTTGTGTGTAGAATCGAAGGAGATCCTACAGCAAATTATTTAAGCGACGTACTTCAAGGAAGCAAATATTGGAAAACTTTGTTTATGGGAGGACAGTTTGAGCACCATAACATAGCCCCAGTTTATAATGAGGCTGCATACGATGATCACTATATAACGACTGAACTACCCTACAACAACTTGCAGAGAAATTACTTGTTCAAAGGCGCTTCTTTAACGAATGTAGTGGGGGTAGTGCCTCGCTATAACCGATACTGGCAGCGGTATCAGGCGTACTACTCACGGGTTCAAGCGTCTGAACTCAATATTCCTAGTTGGTACGCCATTAATTTAATGGGATATGTCATCGATCAAGCAGAACTTCTTAACCCCTCAGACGCAAACGGCGCCATTGTGGGATTGGAAACCTTAGAACAACGCGCCCTAAAATTGTTTGATTATAGCATGCTTGATTATTATATGTGCGGGGGCTATATTCCGGACGTGACCAAAATGCGCTCTATTATTTCGCCCGGTAATGAGGGTCAAGTAGTAGAGCTTACCACTCCCGACGTCATGCCGACTATAGATCAGCCAGACGCACCTCAAATGAAATACGTGAAGCAATATATAAACGATACGCTGCCCGCCAAGACTGCCACTCTATCGCCAAATACAATGAGTCGGATGAGAAATAGAAACAAAAATGTAATCTTTAACTCCAAAGCTTCCACGGAACAACTAAGCGAATACTCAGAAGCTAGTCAAAATAGCGCCGCCTTTCCCTATTATGTAATGGTACAGTTTCCGGGCCTCAACAGAGGCCAAATAAGTAGCGCAATAGAGGCCCGCGAAGCCTCATCAATTTTTATGAGAACACTTAAAGAATCATTTAACAATCAAACTGATAATAAGGTACATTTAATTAAAAAGCAGTTCTTAAAAAATATGCAGTTTATATCGAGTTCTGTGGACCGCGGCCAAAATCAAACAACAAGTACAACTGAAATGGTTAGCTATCGAACTGTTGATTTGGTAAAAATGCTTTTATATGCATACGATAATGTCCTCCTTACTCACGATGATTTTTGTTTCATGGATTATCAGACATTGGAAGTCAAAGCAGCAGAAGATACTAAAGGTCTTTACAGAGCTTATAATAGTAGAAACACATCTCTGCTTTTGGCTGATATTTTACAGTTACTTGGCGGTCCTCAATCAGCAGTTCCGGTTAATAACTTGAATGCAGTACTTAACTCTCAAATTGATGCCGGCCCCGCTACCTTGCAAGAACAAGCAAGGCTGATACCCGAAAGTAAATATCATGAAGTAGTTGCTTATCGAGTAGAAAAAGTTGGCGGCCCGCCACAGTCAGACTCAATGACTCAAGACGTATTACAAAACTTTTGGATTTTTAACACTCATCCGGGGAAATCTCCATCACAAATATTACTTGATTCTCAAGTCAAGTACGGTTCAAAATACACATATAAGGTATATGCTTATTATGCAATAAATGGTTTTAAATACCAATATTCCGGATTGCAACTTAGTAGATTAATCGGACAAATTCGTGAAGATGGTTATACTGGTCCCTTGGAATATGCTTCCGGGATCGAAGGAGGTGAGCCTACTCCGCCCAAAGCTTATTGTATCGAATATTATGATCCGTTTACCAATACCACAACTCCGGACGTTATGAAGAATGTGTCTGCTGTTTATGGTTTAGCGGCCGGCATGGATATATCGGCTTACTCCTCAGATGCCCAACGCGCCGCCATGTCATCATTAACAATGGAAGATGGCGCACCATTGCCTCCGTATATTGCTAATATAGCCATCACAGTGCAACCATCGTTAAGAGTGGTAGAGATACCTATTCTTACTAAAACTGTAACCGTGGCTGATAACCCTCCCAACGAGTTAAGCGTTACCCCTGCATATACGCTTGGCAATACTAACCGCTTGGCTTTCGATCTTGATTACCAGACTTTTGGTCCGGTGCCTTACCCAAGAGCTATTTCAGAGCAAGATGTCAGACAGGCTATGGACTATATAGAATCTCATGATATGACAGCTTACCAACACATACAGAAAGAATCAGTATCTCCTCAACGCAGAGTACAGATATATCGATTGGACTCTAAACCTAGCAGCTTTAGAGATTTCGACATTGTTACGCCAGAAACCATATCTTTAGCTATCGATGGGAGTGATTTTTCCTACACAACAGCTACGTTTGATGATATTGTAAAGTCAAATCATAAATATTATTATTTATTCCGAGTTCTCAATAGCAACAACGTCGCTGGAAATGTAGATACCATCATATGTGCAGAACTAGTGAACGACGGAGGGTATAAATATGCCCTTTTTGACACACTTTTTGAAGAAGATCTAGCCGAAGAATCATACACAGATTGTACCAATCAGTTCAACAAGATTCTTCAGCTAAGTCCAGTTTTAAATCAAGTCACTGTTGATTACGCCGGCGCCGACTTCGAAGATACTGCATCATCACAATACGATATAGTAAACGCTGGAACCGCAGAAGAATTAATCTGGGGTAAAACTTTCAAGATTCGATTAACTTCTAAGAAAACTGGCAAAAAAATCGATTTAAATATTACTTATAGTGACCCTAATATAAAATTAGAAGAAGATGACGAAGATTAAAAAAACCAAGACTATTTATATAGAGAGGAAATTAAATGGCATTTTTAGATAACTCTGGCGACATTATTTTGGACGCCGTACTTACCGACGTCGGCCGAAAAAGAATGGCTAGAGGAAACTTCAAAATAACGAAGTTCGCTGTCGGAGACGATGAGATTGATTATGGTTTGTACAATAAGAACCATCCATCCGGATCGGCATATTACGACTTAGAGATTTTACAAACCCCGGTATTAGAGGCTTTTACACAAGCCAACGCAAACATCAACTACGGCCTCGTGTCTTATCCTCGACAAGATCTTCTCTATATTCCCTCGGCTGTATTAAACGAGAAAACCTTCAATTCCCGCATTGCTCAAAGATCGACAGGGTTTAACGTGTTCTTCTTGGCAGATGATACCAAGACAACTGTGGCAGGTGTTGTGACCAGCAAGGTCATGACATCAGTATCAAGTGTAGCAGAATCCAACATTCTAAAAAGCGGAGACTCTACTGGCCGTGTTGTATTCTTAGAGACTGGTATTGAAAGCACCGACTTAGCCTCTTCAGCGGCTAACCAATCAACCTATATCAGCTCAGTTGGCTTAGCAGATAAAGCCTTCTTGGTGAGATACGACAGAAGATTTATCTTGACTCCAATGGGCGCCGGACCTAATGCCGGCTTTAGTAATAACTCACAACGCGGCGCATCTTTGAACATCACCTTGACTAAGGCAACCGGTACCCGCAAGTCAGCCGACTTGGCAGATTACAACGAAGCCATGGTTGAAGCCACGATGACTCGTGTATACTCTGATTTTTCTTCAGGAGGTACCACGGTGGATACTAGTACAAACTATTCTGTTATCGATGGCCCGCGCGGCGTCTTCACAGCGATGAACTTTGTTATTAGGGGAGATATTACTCAAACCGATTATAGCAAATATGGAACAACCTCGAATAACTTGTTCGGTGATGGTACATTGTACGATTTTATCGATACTACTATTTATGTTCAAGGTGTCGCCACAAACGCCACACTTCAGCTGCCTATTAGAATTATCAAGCTAGCACAGACATAGACCGGAGAAAATGAATGCCTGTTTCTTATGAACCATTAAACGTTAACACAGACGTAACAACCACAAAAACCATTCTTCATGAAGTTATACCTCTTACTGGTACAATCATCAATAGTGGTACTTATAACAACGAAAACATTAAGAACTTCACCCATGGAATGTTTCAATCAGTATATGATTATCCTTACCTGAGTTCTTCTGCAAACCATATCTTTGACCTTACTTGTGGGTATGATGAGAGTTCGGAAATATCGGCCTCGGTCAATACACAAAACTCAAAGAAGATTAACATTTATAATCAGTTCTCTCAAGTTCTGCTTGGTTACACTGGATCGGCTAATACGGTGCGTTTATTTGAAAACGACCTTAAGTTAGATGGTACTGGCTCAATGAAGAATGTCATGATTTTTTCTTTCTCCCGTTTGTTGACTAAAGACCAGATCAAGAAAGGAACATTTTCCCTTGAGTTAGGCCGCGGCCTATATTCTGACTTCCATAGTCATAAAATCACATTGCAAGATATAAAAGCAAACACAACTGGTGATGGAACAGTGAACGCTATCGGCGGTGATTACGGGGTCTTGTTCGATACCACCGCATCAGCCACCGTTGCCGCTAATACTTCTAGTTATGGTGTCGTTTTCTATCAAGCCGGCATTATTGTTCTTTCGTCTTCTATCTGGGATAACAACTGTGACACAAATGCAGTTGGCGTCTCGGCATCGGCGGTTGGAGCCTACTTCAATAGTGGTTCTATCATGAGTGGATCCGGCGGTTCACCATTCAAATGTCTCGCCTCTCTTGCCACTGCCTCTATTTCTGGAACATGTGACGCCCTTAGAGAAAGAATCACAAACCTTACTTACAACAACTCCACCGAGATTAACTCTACAATCTACTTCTGCCGCCTTCCCGTTAACAAGTTCAACTACAGTTCAAACCCGACTTACGTATCAAGCAGCAGAATCCGAGTAAAGAACAATGCATCGGATTTACCAGTTTCCTACGCCACAACAGTTGGTCTTTATAACGCCCGTAACGAGCTTTTAGCGGTAGCGAAACTGTCCGAGCCCCTTAAGAAGACTCCTCAGAACGAGTTGACCATTAGGGTAAGACTGGATTACTAAAAATGTCGTTCCGCAAGTTTGGCCAAAATGACATAGTGCTAAACACAATGAGGGCGTATCCACTTACTGAGTTTACCATTTATAACTCAAAAGTGTATTACAGCAATACGCCTCATCATGCATCGACTCTGGGAACCTCATCGGCGCAGAACAATATCTTATCCATCACTTCAAGCGTAAGTGGAGGAATAAGTCTGTATGAGTATAATGTTGACCGGGCCGGAACATATATAATTCCTGCCGATGAATCTCCGATTTTCAATCGTAGCGACGGTGGACCAACGACGACCTACACGGATCTTTTCAGCGGATCTAATCTTATGATTAATCCTTATATTACAAAAGATTCTGCTGGTGCTTCCTTCAAGACAGCTGGCATGGTAAGTTACCAAAACGAGTTTAAATATGGGGATGTGATTCAAATGAACTACCCCCTCACGGCGTCGCTTACACGGGAACTTATGACACCGACCCCTGGCCTTCGCAGAGATACGTACAACACCGAACCAGATCCACCCACCCTTGAACAGGTTGGCTCAGGGTCGGCTGTCTATCCGCACTTTTATGCATTAAAAAACCGCTTAAATCATTATCGTTATCTAAGTGAACATTATGCGGTCTCTTCCTCTATTAAAGGCGGTTGGGATAAGGCGACAGAGCCCTTAAACGTCTTGTACGTCCCGTCTATTTTTTACGGCTCTAAGATTAGCGAAGGCAGTCTTGTTATGCAACTGTACATTACGGGAACCTTGGCCGCAGAGTTGAGAGATTCCAAGCACAATGGTGAACTTATACAATTTTCTGGATCTGATAACGGCTATGCAAAAGCTCACGACGGGCAAGTTGCTGGCGTTGTTATGTATAACGAAGGCATTATTCTGCTTACTGGCTCATGGGCTCTTGATGCCACTACCCTTCCTCTTGTGGACGGCGCCGGCGGCACAAAAGTAAGACCCCAATGGCTTTATTGGGGTGCCGGCGCAAATGATGGGATAAACGGAGACACTATTAGTGATGTCACTTTTGCTAATGCTGCGTTTTCTTTAAAGTTTAATGGAATGACTGAGACCCAAGTTCAAACAATGTTTGCAAAAGCCCAAAGAGGCCAAGTAAACTATTCCAATAATCCCACATTTATTCAATATGGCCAAGATGAACTAGAGGTGACCGGCGCTCAACTATATGTAGAGAACCCAGTCCGTAAGCTGAAAAACTTCACATCCTCCAGCTTCGCTACTTATAACGGACCATTTACACGTCAGGTTTATATCTCGCGAGTCTGCATATATGATGATAATAAAAACCTCCTTGGTGTCGCTACTCTGGCGGATCCTGTCTTAAAAGAAGACGACCAAGATTATACGTTCAAGTTGAAGCTGGACATATGAAAAGCCCGATTATAGTCATAGCACCTAAGTTTTTGAGAGCCATATCCTTTGTTGTTGATATCGCAGCCATCACTTTGTACCCTTTCATCATTTCAAGAGAAGAGATGTCGGAAGATGTTTTACGACATGAAAGCATACATATTGCTCAACAAAGGGAACTATTTGTGGTATTCTTTTATATGTTATATGGTTGGGACTACCTAAAAGGGTTAATCAAATTCCGAGATAAAGAAATGGCATATTATAGGATTCGTTTTGAACAAGAAGCGTACGCCCAAATGTTGAACAAGAATTATCTCGATAATAGAAAACCGTATAGCTGGCGCAAGCATAAGGTATAAAATGGTTTTAGGGATTGATATAAGCACCAGTATCACTGGATTTGCAATTGTGGCTGACGGTCAGCTAGTCTTCTATGACTCGATAGACTTGCGAAAATATAAAAACATTTTTGATAAAACAATTGCCATAAAAGAAAAACTTCTCGACATTTTTGAGATGTATCAATGTAACAACGATGACAGTATTAGAATGGGCGGATCCGATTATCCAATCGAGCACATTTACATAGAACAATCTCTTCATATGTTTATGGGAGGGAAGTCATCGGCCAAGACACTCTCTACCCTCACTAGGTTTAATGGTATTGTATCTTGGCTCGCTTACGAGCTATTCGAAATTATACCTCAGTTTATTGCAGCAACGTCTGCTAGAAAAAGAGCGGGAATCAAAGTTCCCCGCGGCCAAAAGGCGAAACAGGTTGTTTTACAGTATTTGCTTGATAATGAGCCGGCCTTTAAAATAGAGTATACTAAACACGGCAATCCGAAACCAGAATCCTATGATAGGGCCGACGCGATAGTAGTTGCCCACGCCGGCTATTCCACCGAATACGACTTGGCTCAATAATACCCCATAGTTTTAGTTTTGACACAACAAACAAAATAACACAATAAAGTACTTGACATTTTGTTGTTAATAGATTATAGTAATAGAGAACTTTTCATAAGAGGAGAAAAAAATGAAAGTACAAAACGGCGCCAACGTGAGCGTTCATTATCGCGGAACATTGAATGATGGAACAGAATTCGATAATTCTAAAATCCGAGGCAAGGCCCTTAGTTTTCAGGTGGGAGCAGGAAAGATGCTTCCGGGTTTTGATCGTGCGGTAGTGGGGATGACCACTGGCCAAACAAAAAAGATCAATCTTGTATCAGACGAGGCATATGGTCCTCGGATCCCTGATGCCATTCAAGTGGTCCCAAAGACTGCATTTGGCGCAGACTTTGAGTTTTTAGTCGGAGAAGTGGTGCAGGGGAATGGACCCAAGGGCCCTTTCTTGGCGAAGATTCAAGAAGAGCGAGAAGAAGAGGTTCTTCTTGATTTCAACCACCCCCTAGCTGGTGAAGATCTTAACTTTGAGATCGAACTTGTGTCTATTGATGAAACTGCAACCACATCTTGGAACCCTTCTATGAAGAAGGCGCAGTTGTTAGAATTTGCAAAGGCCGACGGTCTGAAAGTAACAACCAGATCGACAAAAGCTCAGATTATTGAAGCGCTAGAAGGCAAGTAAATAAAACAAGAATCCCGCTTTGCGGGGTTTTTTGTTGACTATTAAAGTTCACTGTGTTATTATTAGTATGAGGGGCACATGAACAAGAAAGAAGCAAAAAAAATACTTCATGAAACGCTTGGAAACTACATCGACAAGGACGCCGAACTTCTTTTCGCGTGCCCTGCGTGCAACCACCACAAGCGCAAGTTCTCTGTTAACTTGGATAAGCATGTTTATAAGTGTTGGGTTTGCGATTATCGCGGTCGTAATATTAGGCGCGTTATTAGAAGTCATGGTACGTATAACCAACTACAGAAGTGGGATGCAATATCGAACCGAAGCGATCTTGAAAGGTTTGCTGACCTCTTTATGGCACCAGAGCGTCGAGAAGACAAAACGAAAATGGAACTCCCAGAAGAGTTCACGAGCCTCTGCACGGAGAAAATACCAGCCACCGGTATCTACGCACTCCGATATCTCCAAAAACGGGGAGTAACCAAGGCCGATATTCTTAAATGGAAGATCGGATATTGCTTTAGTGGTGAGTATCGTAATAGAATCATTATACCGTCATTCGACTCAGATGGCGATTGTAGCTATTTTATAGCGAGATCCTATAGTGGGGACTCCTATAAGTATAAAAACCCAAGAGCGTCCAAGGACATAGTGTTTAATGACCTATTTATTGATTGGAATAAAGACTTAATATTAGTCGAAGGAGTTTTTGATGCATTGGTCGCCGGAAATGCTGTTCCTATATTGGGTTCCACCTTACGCAAGAGTTCCGATTTATTGCGAAAGATCGTGTATAACGATACTCCCATCTACATCGCCATGGATCCCGATGCTGCAAAAAAAGAGCGTCGGATTATTAAGATGTTGCTGGAATACGACATCGAACTTTATAAGATCGATGTTTCCGGATATGAAGATGTAGGCTCAATGCCGAAAGAAGTATTCTATGAAAGAAAGAATAACGCATCCTTTATCGATAGAGACGACTATTTACTGTTGAATTTGTTATCAGCAATATAGGGGTCCCAAATGAAAATCACAAAACAAGAACTAAAAGAGATCATCAAAGAAGAGCTTGAGGCATTGTTATCTGACGATGCTGAGATCGAAGAAGATAAAGACTGGATCCAAAAAGCTGTGGATCCAGAACACGAAGGTGACTGCACTCCGATGACAAAGTCGACATGCACTCCTGCCCGTAAGGCACTCGCTAAACGCTTTAAGAAAGCAGCGAAAAAGAAAGAAAAGAAAGGTGGAACAGGCTGGCAAGGAAAGGTCTGATGAGGATCGCTGAAGCCAGACTTCGACAGATTATTCGCGAAGAAGCTGAGCTTCGTCTTGTGAAGCAGACGATCACGGAAGTTGTCGGCGAGATGCAGCTAGATCTCACCGAAGAACAGCGTCTGATGTTGGAAGCTTCGGTTTTGGACGCGATTAAATCTGCTGCTAAAAAAGCAGCAATTCCGATTGCAGTCATGGCGGCACTTGCTTTTGGCAGCGAGATAGGAGCCAGTCTGCAAGATTTAGAAGGTGTGGGAATGTCCCCGAGCGCTGCTGAACAGATACACAATGCAGTGGAAGCCGGCCAAAACATGTCCGATGCGCGCCTTGACTTTTTGAAAAGATCAATCGAAGACAGCTCTAGAGAAGGCGAGACTCCCGCCGACTTAGCCAAGGGTGTAAGCCCAGATGATGCATCAGGAATAGCAATGGATAACCTTAATGCCGAGTATGTCCAGACGGGAGATGTGGAAAGTACTGGACAAGCACAAGCAGGATCGGGTTATCTTGTTTATGTGCCCTATGATAGTCTGCCCGATGGATACAAAGACACATTCACCGGTGGAGCAGAAAAAGAAGATTTAAAGAAATTTTATCAAACAATGGATATTCAAAGTCTAGCCGATAAAGTAAAAGATTTCAATTCGTGGGGCAGCCAAGGCCATGGCAACTTCTATGACTCCGATGCCGGGCAGCTTCTCCCTGCCTCTTGGTCGATTGCATATAAAGCCCTACAGGACAAACACGATGAGCGCGCCGGCAAAGGCAAGAGTTTATTTAAAGAAAACGCTTGACACGGCACCCGTAGGATGATATAGTATATGTACAAGGGGAGCGCTTATGCTTAGTTTTATGTTAGACACACTCGTGAAAGCAATATTCATTTACACTTCGTGGTATGGATTTAGTGCTCTCGCTTGGATGATGTTAAACTAGGAGAGCATGTGAGCATTAAGATTGCGCACGTATCGGATATCCATGTCCGAAAATTAAAGTACCATAAGGAATACCGCGTAGTATTTGAGCAGCTTTATGAAAAGCTGAAGGAAGAACAGCCAGATATTATTGTTAATACTGGAGACACTTTTCACACAAAGTTGGACATGTCACCCGAAGCCATTAAGATGATGAGTGAATTGTTCGTGGGGTTAGCGGACATAGCACCTTATCATATGATTTTAGGTAACCATGATATGAATTTAAAGAACAGCGGCCGACTGGACGCTATCTCACCGATTGTGGATTACCTTGAACATCCCAATATTCATTTTCATAAATACTCATCAGTGGTTGAGGTTGCAGATGGTATCGATTTGCACGTCTTATCTATAGTAGATCCAGACAAGTGGCAAACAGAACTGCCAAAAGAACGGGTTAACATTGCCTTGTACCACGGTTCAGTGGTTGGCTCAGTCACAGATAGTGGTTGGATGATGACTCACGGCGATATTAGTCTTGATGAGCTTGAAAAATATGACTATGCTTTGCTTGGAGATATCCATAAGACAGATCAGAAAGTAGATACCGATGGCCGAGCAAGATACCCCGGATCTCTGGTTCAACAAAATCATGGAGAATCTAATGATAAGGGCTATCTTATCTGGGATATCGAAGATAAGAATAACTGGAAGACTATGCATGTCTCGCTAGTCAACCCAAAGCCATTTATTACTATCGAACTTACTCGCAAAGGGAGAATGCCCAAGAATACGACAATCCCTCTTGGCGCTAGACTTCGCTTAGTGAGCAACAACAACCTCCCACTGGATGTGATGCGCCGTGCCGTGGATATTGCAAAACACAGATTCAAGCCAGAAAGCATTTCATTTCTTAATCGTGCAACTGGAGATCGCGGAAGCGTTGAAGGATTGGCCGATGCGCTAAAGACAGACAACCTAAGAGACGTTGCTATTCAAGAAGAACTGATCGAAGAGTACCTCGTAGATTATCAGGCACCTGAAGAAACTATAGAAAAGGTATTCGAACTTAATAAGAAATACAACAAGATTGTAGAAGATGGCGAAGACATTTCCAGAAACGTTAATTGGAAGTTGGTAAACTTTGAGTTTGATAACTTGTTTAATTATGGAGAGAGCAACAGCGTTAACTTTGGAGAGCTTGGTGGCATTGTCGGAATATTTGGTAAAAACTTTTCCGGAAAGAGCAGTATTATTGATGGAGCCCTTTGGACTCTTTTTAACTCAACCTCAAAAAACGAGCGCAAGAATATAAATGTTATTAATCAGAATAAAGAATATGGATCCGGCAAGATAGAGATCGAGATAGGTGACAAGACTTATATAGTTGAACGAAGATCCGACAAATATATTAAAAGATTAAAAGGTGAAGAAAGCCAAGAAGCAAAGACGGAACTCAATTTTGAGGTTCATGATAAGGTCATGGGGGAGATACATTCTCTTAATGGTCTAACCCGAACACAAACTGATGCTAACATTAGGAAGCATTTTGGTACCCTCGATGACTTTTCGGTGTCGTCGTTATCCTCGCAGCATGGGGCCCTTTCCTTCATTGACGAGGGCTCTACTCGCCGTAAAGAGATTATGGCTAAGTTTTTGGATTTAGAGTTCTTTGAGCAAAAATTTAAATTAGCCAAAGAAGACTCTGTCGATTTAAAGGGCGCCCTAAAGAATATGGGGTCCAAAGAATATGATCAAGAAATTGAGGAGTCTGAAACCCAATTGGTAAAAACGCGCCATGCACTGACAGAACAACAAGATAAGTGCGTAGACCTAAAAGGCGAGTTAACTATTTTAAATGAAACATGCGAAAAAACAGAAGATATGATTGATTCTATACCTGCCGAAGTTATCGATATTGTAGCGATTGGAAAAGAAATATTAGTAAAAGAAAATCAGGTCACGGCACTGAAACTGAAAATTTCTGAAGATGAGTCAAAGCTGAAAGTTAAACAAGGTGTTTATGAAAAGGTAGTTGCGTTTTTATCGGATTTTGAACTTGAGAAATTCGAAAGGTTAAAGGAACAGATTACGGAGAATAGAGAAAAGCTAAATACGCAGGAAGAGAATCTTAATAAACTTTTGGATACTCATGTCGATATTATAAAAAAAGAAGAACTTTTATCGGATATTCCGTGTGGCGCCACGTTCCCGACGTGTAAGTTTATCCGCGATGCACACGTAGCAGCAGCCTCTAGGGCCACAGTGGAAGAACAACAACTAGCGGCGCTAGCCCTCATAGAAGAGATCTCATCAGATACCCAGTTGCTGAATCCGCAAGATGTAGAAATTCAACTTGACCGTTATTATAACATTCAAAAAAGCAAACACAATGTAACTTCTGAAATAGCCGATCTAAACTTAGAAATTGAGAGAAATAAAAATATTATTCACACAACTGATGCAGAGTTGCTTAAGCTTAAAACGAAGAGGGACGAATACGAGGAAAACAAAGAGGCAATCGAAAACTTAGAACAACTACTGACTCAGCTAAACGAATGCCATTATAAGATTAAACAAACTACAAAGAACATTGCTAGTTGTGATACTAAAACTCTTGATTTTGTAAAGACCGTCGGCTCCTTAGAACAAAAGGTGGAAAATACAAGGAAACAGAAACAAGAATACCATGAGATGCAGGCTGAGTTCGCAGCTTATGACTTATTTATGGAGTGTATGCACTCTAATGGCATTGCCTACGATATTATTAAAAAGAAGATTCCAGTAATCAATGAAGAGATCGCAAAGGTTCTCGCCAACATCGTAGATTTTGAAGTGTTTTTTGAGGCTTCTGGAAACAAATTTGATATTTTTATTAAACATCCGAAATACGATGAACGCCCAATCGAGATGGCCTCTGGAGCAGAAAAATCTTTGTCTGCAATTGCTATCCGTCTAGCACTTTTAGGAGTGTCATCATTGCCTACGGGAGACATATTTGTCCTCGATGAACCGGGCACTGCGCTGGATGAAGAAAATATGGAGGGTTTTATTAGGATCTTGGAACTAATTAAAGTGTATTTTAAGAACGTTTTGTTGATCTCGCACCTTGATTCGCTCAAAGACTGTGTTGATATGCAAGTTGTAATTGAAAAGAAAGATGGATACGCAAGAGTAAATCAATAGGAGATTACAAAGTGAAAGTAACCAAGAGACAACTTAAAAATATTATTAAGGAAGAGATAGAGGCTGTGTTAGACGAGCAGCAAGAAGTGCCCGGCTGGGTTGATAGGGGAAACTTGCAAATGGCAGAAGACGCACTCGTTAAACTAATGAGGGGTCAGGACTACGACCGCGCAAGAGAACACCTTGAGGCGGCCCTTATCCAAGTTCCTAAATATTATAAAGAACACTCATATCTTCACCCCATAACGAATCAAGCGGGTACCAAAGAGTCCGAACAGGCGTGGTCTCAAATTGAGCGACAGCAAGAGCCTCGGCGAAGCATTTTTCACGGCGTTAATAATGCATTAGCCTATGGTGGATATCGCGCTCAAAGAGATCAACAGCAAGCCGATGCGCTGGAGAGAACTATTTTGAGTAGAGTTGGTAAAGGCGAAGAAACAGTTGGCGATCTGTAAACAAGGAACAAACAATGTCAGAAGAAAACGACAACAACGAAGATAAAAACGAATTTGATTTTCTGCCTCCCGCAGAACCACCTCCCGCGTTTGCGCAGGAAAAAGACAGCTACCATGAAGAGGTGGCAGCAGAAGATTTCGGTATGGTCGAGGACTTCGGACTTCAGATGGAATTCTCAGATGAGGATCTCCTTGCAGAAAACACGGCCCCCTCTTCTATTAACGTTGGTTTTGTCGGTGTTGGAGGTGGAGGCAATAAAATGGCCAATGCCTTTATCGAGCTTGGCTTCAATAAAACCTTGCTAGTAAATTCAACAGGCAAAGACATTCCTAAGAATGTAGAAGAGGATCACGTTGTCCTCATTCCCGATAGCGATGGCATCGGGAAAAACGTAGATTATGGAAAAGAGGTATTAAGTCAAAATGGCGCGATTGTTGAAGATGCTCTCCGCATCAAACTTGGAAAAGTTGATTGGCTGTTTGTTCTTGCTGGCGGCGGTGGGGGGACCGGCAGTTCTGTTACTGCTCTTCATCCTGTCTTTGAGCGTTACATGCGCTCCGTTCAATCTTCTGGGAAGGTTGTTTACGTAGTCTCTTGGCCAACGGCCCAAGAAAACCTTAACCCCACAATTGCGCGCAATGCTCTCACGCTTGTGAATGACGTTGCAAGGCACCCTCATATAGTTTTAGATAACGAGCGCTCAACGCGCTTGCTCCGCGGCAGGATCGGTATGCTTGGCATGTATCCCGTCGCCAATACACAGTTCGCTAAGTCGTTTGCTCAAGTACTCAAACTCTCCACCGAGGATTCACCGATCCAATCTTTTGATAGTAAAGATCTGGAAACTTGCTTGGGCAATGACGGTCGCGCCTTTTTAGGTTCGACTATGATAAAGGATCCAAATACTGGAAAGCTTGGATCGGTGATTCTTCACAACTGCATGAATCGTTCTGCATGCCCGCCGCCGAAAGGCAAGGCCGCGGCAGGCTCGTTGATTTTAGTTGCTTCCGAGGAGATGGTGGCCGATCCAAAGGTCAGCAAGAATATTGAGTCGGCAATCGCTTATGTCGGCGGTCGATGCGAGACACTTTTCTCTGGCGTTTACGTCCGAAAGAATGTGCCCGGATTGATTGCGATACTAAGTATGAATGGACTAGCGACATGAACAAACTATTTGAAAATTGGAATAAATATTTGAACGAATCTATTGGTACAGAAACACTTGAAGAACTCGAAAGAGTCTTAAGCGCTGCGTACGAGGAAGGAATTCGCTCACACAGCCCAGAACAGCGTACCATCCCCATCGGCGAACCCGAACAGGGAGACCCCTCACAATGGAAATCCGTCGACCCCGATCCCCACACAGAAGTTGTGCGGACGCTGATGAGGGTTGTTGAAGGATATTTGAATGGATTAGCAACATGAAACAACTATTTGAAAATTGGCGAAAGCACTTAAGCGAAATTAGATTTCGCGCAAATAACCCACAAGAGCTTGGCATCGTTGCGGACGCACTCATAGAAAAGTTTTATAATGGAGATTTAGAAGAAGAGGAGTTATTTAAAGAACTCGGGATTTACTTCGCAGCACTAGCGGCTGGTAGTGAGATGGATGTCAATGCGCTAATTGACCATCTTATTCAAAAGAAATATTCGGCACAACTGGATGCCCTCCTTTATGATCCGAGTTATAGGACAACGCTGATCGCCGCGGCATCTAACAATGAAACAACTATTTAACCAAGCATAAAAGGAGTAATGAAATGAAAATCACCAAATCACAACTTACAGAAATTATCAAAGAAGAGCTTGAAGCTACTCTGGGTGAAGCCGGTTATTTCGATCCCAATCGGGCACCCGGCGAAGGCTATCCGTTTGGAAAGCCATTACCGGGTCTCAGAGGCGCCATAAAAGACTTTGTTCCAAAGTCGATGGCTCACGCTGTTGGCAACAAAAGCAAAGGACTTGCCGGGAATCCCAAATACATTGCTGCTTGGAAAGCCGTCGGCAAAGAACTCAGAACCCTTAAAGATATCGAAACCTTTATCAGAGCGGTGAAGATGCCCAATGCAGAACCTGATGCTCCTCTTACTCCACATGCAAAAGACGCCCTTAAGAAACTGTTAATAAGTATGGACAACAATAAATTAAAAACCGTTCATTCTTTGAAGGACGTAGTTTCATTAATGGGTCCCGAGGGTCAGCGCCAAGGCCACGCAATAGGCTCCGATCGTGATCCTGGATATGTGAGAGAATAGATACTAAGTATGAATGGATTAGCAACATAAAAGGAATAATATAATGAATTGGCTAAACTCACTTTGGAATAAGTTAGTGAACAAAACGTCTGTTTCTCCCACACTTGTTGTGGTTGAGGAAGAATGTTGCGGCGATTTATTTGCGCACATGTGTCGCGAAGCTGGTGTCAAGCAAAAAGACATAGATGGCACCAATGCGGTTGCTTTATTTGAAGAATGGTATACCGGGCCCTGCGATGAGGATAAGATCACATCAGCCATGGCAGATTTTAAAGATGCACACACCGCCGTTAAAGCTAAACTGCAGGGAAAAATATAAAGTGAAAGTCACAAAGCAACAACTTAAGCAGATCATCCGAGAAGAGATGGAGCAAATGAAGTTGCAGGACTTACAGCCAGAAGTCGACGCGTTATATGGTGTTGTACAAAAAGAGATCGATAAAGTTCCAGTAGAGGTAAGGGCGATTGTATTACAGGCGGTGGCAGCGAAGATGTCTGAACCACCCGAAGACCCTGCCGGCATGCAAGAAGTTTCGTCAGAAAAACAACGCCGATGGGCATGCGCACAAAAAGATAAATCAGCCGATGGAAGGGCCCCAGGCCTTTCAGCAGAAGAGGCAGATGAAATGTGCAAGTCTAAAGTTGAAGCAAAAATGATGTCGGATCGACCAGTTGGTAATCCCGAGTTTTCTCCCGGTCACCCCTTTGCATCAAAAATAGAAGAAGACGGCTGACCAGAGAAAGAGGAGTCCGGTCGGGCCCCACATTGGAGTGATAAATGATGGCAACAACAAAAGCATTCGTAGACACATGGCTAGCAAAGCTTACCTCACGCAAGCTGATGGTATGGGCCACGGCAACCGGCCTCACGTTTACCGGTCACGTCACCAGCGATGACTGGGTGATCATTTCAGCAATTTATATTGGTGGTCAAACGGTTATCGATGGTATTGCGCGCCTAAAAGGATATAATGATTAAGCAGAAGATATTAGAATTTGCTCTGAAGAATTGGAAAGCAATACTAATAGTGTTGCTTTTAGTCGTTATAGCCCTCAAGAATGGGCGCGACTATAAGCTCATGCAAACTGCATATGAAACTCAAATAGAGTCTCATGAGGCACAAATCGAAGGCTTAAAAGAAATACACAAGCGAGAGATAGAAGAGAAGCAATTGTTGATGGAAAACTTCTTAGAATCGATTGCAGCAATTGAAGAAGAGTATGAAAAAGCTCAAGAAGAACTCGAAGCACTTCGAGCGAAAAAGAATAACGAATACAAAAGAAAATTCAGACATGATAAGCAGGCGCTAATTAAAGATATAGAGACAAAGTTTGGTATTGAATATGTTCCTTAATCTTCTTTTGATGTTGAGTCTTTCGGCGAATGCAACCGAGCCTCCTAAGTTTACAATTTTAGAATACAAGGCACCCGCTCCATTTGCTGGTGTTCTCTTTGATGAGAGAGCCATGGCACAGATGCTATCCGATTATGATCTTGCGATGTATGCGTGCGATATAAAGACCGATTACCAACTGAGGATTCAAAAGGAAGAGTATGAGTTTAAGTTAGAAGATCTAAAAATAGAACATAAAGCCTTAACAGATGAGTACGATTTGTTTATAATGCAAAAGGATAAAGAAATCAACATACTTGTAGATTCACTAAAAAAAACTTCTCCCCGCCACAAATGGTTGTATTTTGCTGGTGGGATCCTCGTTGGTACTGCGGCCTCATATGGCGCATATAGGGCCCTAAAATGAATGAAAAGAATCTTGACCGCCTCGCCGCCACCGAAAAAGCAATTGCAGAAAAGTATGGGGAAGAGACTGTAGTCAATCCGCGCTCCAACTGGGATGAGAATAAAGAAAAAGAATATCTTGAACAAATGAAGAAATTCTATAAAAAAGTTAAAAGAAATGAAGAGTACCAAGAGAAAATCGAGATAAATGGCATAAAGGTATCAAAAAAACTACTTAATAGAGAATCTTTAAAATCTTGTCCTGTCTGCGGAAACTTCCCAAAAATATCGATGGATGATGTCTGTCTGATTAAATTTGAGTGTTGTAGCATCTGTTATGATACATATGTTTTCGGAAGAGAGGAAAGATGGATAAAAGGCTGGAGACCAAACTTAAAAGAGGATAAATGAATTATGGCAACAGTTTACGAAATCGTACAGGGCTTGACGCAGGCCGCCACAAACGCTTTTGACGGAGCGCTTGACGAAAATGGAGAACCGCTAAAGGCCGGCCTCCAGCGCGAGGATGGCGATCCAATTCTTGATAAGAGGGTATTGGATGGTTTTCGCGTTAAATTCTACGGAGACAAGATGTGTCTCATGTATCACTCAGAGGTACAGCTTAAAGAAGTTCACGAAAATGGCTTTGAGAATGAAATTGAGGGACGCATTGCAGAAATTTCCTCGTTTCTTAAAAAAGAATACCGTAAAATCACCGGTAACTCGGTCACGTTAACTCCAGAAGGTGAGGTCGACATTAATGTAGAATCCGTTTCTAGGGTTAGATCTTGGTTTGTTGCCAAGAAACATTATACTATTGGCGGCTTATCCGAAGAAATGGCGATTGACAACTCAGACAATAAAAATGCTATCGACTCCGACTGGAGAAAGTTTATGGACTTGGGCGGATGGAACGGGAAAGGTGGCGAGAGACCACAAAACGATACTCGGAAGAAGTAAAATGAATATTTCTCGTAGTAGACTTCGCCGCATTATCTCCGAAGAATATTTAAGTGAAGAGGGGATTCAACTTGAAGCCCTTGAACAGGACAAGTTTGAAGAGTTCATGGCATGGATTAACAAGAAAGGTCCCAAGCCAAAGTGGCTTGGCGACGATTATGGAACAAAAGGAAAGGGCACCCCGACGGCACCTATGGTCCCGGGAGCCGATATTGGTGCGCTAGAAACGCAACCCTTTCCATCTCCAGATGATACGCCAAGTGACGACGCTCCGGAGAGTGAATATTCCGGATTTCAAGATCGCTCAGGTCCATCCGACATGTCGGATGACGACATCATTGCATCCATCAGTCAAATGATACAGGGAAGAGATCCTGATCAAGTAGCCGAACTCTTTCAGTTAGTGTTCGCCAATCTCCCTGATGTGGAAATGAGTGACAACGAAGAAGATATGGAGACCCTTTACTCTCCCGGCGCCGAAGGGCGCCCAACAGTTGGATTTAAGGAAATCAAACAACTTATCCGAAAAGTTTTAGCAGAAGGGCACTATCACGATATGGGCGGTGAAGATGAGATGTATGATGCCCTTGATCCTCACGGATTTGATAGTATGTCAGATGCAGCATTGGTTGACATGATGCATAAAGAGGGCATGGAAGAAATGATTGTGTTAGACGGCGATGGTGATCTTGCTAATCGTGAAGAAGTCATAGTGGCCCTGAAAAATGTATGAGCTTTCAATTAGACAAGAAACAGCAAGTTAAAGAAATACTTAAATGCGGCAAAGATCCGGTTTATTTTCTTAAAACATACGCCCGTATATCTCACCCGATGCACGGGCAGATTCTTTTCGATACGTATGATTTTCAAGATACTCTTTTGCAAGATTTCAATGATTACCGCTTTAACGTTATTTTAAAAGCGCGCCAGTTGGGAATCTCTACTATCACTGCCGGCTATATTGTATGGTTGATGTTGTTTCATCGCGACAAATCAATCCTTGTTATGGCAACCAAGTTTGCCACCGCTGGAAACCTAGTTAAAAAGGTCAAGGGTATAATGCGCAACTTACCTGATTGGATCCGAATTGCCACGATCAGTGTTGATAACCGCACATCATTTGAACTCTCGAACGGCTCTACTATTAAAGCCGCTTCTACTTCCGGCGATGCTGGTCGTTCTGAAGCGCTGTCTCTTTTGGTTCTCGATGAGGCTGCTCATATTGAGGGCCTAGAAGAACTGTGGACCGGCCTCTATCCGACTCTGTCTACTGGCGGCCGCTGCATCGCATTGTCTACACCCAACGGTGTTGGTAACTGGTTTCATAAAATTTGTGCAGAGGCCGAATCTGGCGTCAACAACTTTAATCTAACCACCCTTCCGTGGGAGGTTCACCCCGATCGGGACGAAGAGTGGTATAAAAAAGAAACAAGGAATATGTCCAAACGACAGATTGCTCAAGAGTTAGAATGCAACTTCAACACCTCGGGAGAAACCGTCATTGATCCAGAGTGCATGGATTGGCTTCTTGCGAATGTGTGTGAACCCAAACACCGAACAGGATTCGACAGGAACTTCTGGATCTGGGAAGAGTTTGATCCAACTTGTAATTATTTAATGGTGGCTGATGTAGCTCGCGGCGATGGCGCCGATTATTCTACATTTCACATAATAAAGCTCGAAACACTTCAAGTTATTGGAGAGTATCAAGGAAAGCCATCACTCGATATGTATGCGGGCATGCTAAATCAGATAGGTCGAGAGTTTGGAAATGCGATGTTAGTTGTTGAAAATAACAATATTGGTTTTTCCGTGTTGACAAAATTAATCGACTATGATTACCCGAATGTATACCACTCAATTAAGTCAACTCACGAGTACATCGAGCAATATCAAGCAGAAAACATCAACTCAGCAGTGCCCGGGTTTACCACATCGATGAAAACTAGACCGCTTATCGTAGCGAAATTCGAGGAGTTTATCAGGAATAAACTAATTACCATATATTCAACTCGCACTATCAACGAGATGAAAACTTTTATTTGGAGGAATGGTAAGCCCCAAGCAATGAAAGGGTACCATGATGATCTTATTATGGCGCTCGCAATTGCATGTTGGGTTAGAGATACGGCGATTCAATCAAGTGCTAGAGACTTAAACTATCAAAAAGCCTTTGTTAACGCCATTATAACCAGTAAGACAACAATGAATTCACAAGTAAAAGGTCAGCATGGCTACAAAAAAGACAATATCTTTGATAAAATGAGTGAAGCAGAAAAAATGTACGAAGAATATAAATGGATAATAAAGTGAGAAAATAAATGGCCAATACACCTAGCAAGAATCCGAAGAACCAGCAGTCAACATTATTTAAATCGTTGACGAGATTGTTTTCGGGCCCGATTATTAACTATCGCTCCCAGTCAGGGCGACGGATCCGCCGCCAACATCTCGATAAATTTGCCAGCCGATTTAAATCAGCGTCAGGCCAGCAATTCAAGAAGGCTTTATATAATCCTTTAGACCAGATTGCAACAAATGCGATTCAGAACCAGCGACGCGCCGAAAGATATGTAGATTTTGACCAGATGGAGTACATGCCGGAGATTGCTTCGTCTCTTGATATTTATGCGGATGAAATGACAACCTATTCTGATCTTCGGCCCATGCTGAACATCAAGTGCCCCAATGAAGAGATAAAAGCGGTCTTGGCGATTCTATATGAAAACATTTTAAACGTTCAATATAACTTGTTTGGCTGGTCTCGCACGATGTCTAAATACGGAGACTTCTTTCTATATCTGGATATCGATGACAAGTATGGGATCCAGTCTGTTATTGCTCTTCCCTCCGCGGAGATCGAAAGGCTTGAGGGGCAGGACTCCACTAATCCAAACTACGTCCAGTACCAGTGGAACTCTGGAGGAATGACTTTTGAAAATTGGCAAATTGCACATTTCCGTATTTTGGGTAATGACAAGTATGCGCCATATGGCACATCTATTCTGGAGCCCGCCCGCCGCATCTGGCGCCAACTTACGCTGATGGAAGATGCCATGATGGCTTACCGCGTCGTTCGCTCTTCGGAGAGAAGAGTTTTTAAGATTGATGTTGGCGCCATCCCCCCGCAGGATGTCGAGCAGTATATGCAGAAGATTGTTACACAACTTAAGCGCAACTCGGTTGTCGACGCCGACACCGGCCGCGTCGATTTGCGCTATAACCCAATGAGCATCGAAGAAGACTATTTCATTCCTGTACGCGCTGGCTCTGTGACCGACATTCAGAACTTAGCCGGCGGAACGAATACAACCCAAATCGATGATGTTAAATATTTAAGAGATAAACTTTTTTCAGCACTTAAAGTTCCCCAGTCATATCTTACGATGGGTGAGGGTGCAACTGAAGATAAAACCACACTAGCCCAAAAAGACATCCGGTTCTCGCGAACTATCCAAAGATTACAACGAGTCGTTATAGCAGAGCTAGAAAAAATTGGTATCATTCATCTTTACACCCTTGGTTTCCGCGGCGACGATCTGTTGAGCTTTAAGCTTGCTCTAAACAATCCCTCAAAGATCGCCGAGCTACAAGAAATCGAACATTGGAAATCTAAATTTGATATTGCTGCATCCGCAACTGAAGGATTCTTTTCTCGACGTTGGGTTTCCGATAATATTTTTGGACTATCTCACGAAGAGTTTATCCGAAATCAACGAGAAATGTACTACGATCGTAAACATGACGCATCGCTTCAACAAGTTGCTGAAGCCGCCGCCGCGGCAGAAACCGGGGCCGCCCTCGGGGGCGACATGGGTGGTGACATGGATATGGGTGGTGACATGGATATGGGTGGTGATATGGATATGGGAGCAGAGGAGATGCCGGCCGGCGACGCTGATGTGGGGAGCGCCGATGAGTCGCCACTCTTGGCAATACCCCCGGGCTCCCGTAACGCGCCACGCCTTACGCCCGGCGCCAAAGGAAAAGTTTATCATCCCACCAAGACCGACAGTCGCCCTCAAGGTGCCCGCACACGCCACCTTAAGAGCATGGGATCTACGGAAATTACTCCCCGCACCACATTGCCCGGGCGCGACATGCTGAGCGCACTTGGCCGCGGCATCGTAGAAACCTCAGCAGGAAGTGGCTTTTATAGCGATTTAGAACCTACTTATTCTTTAGAAGAGCTAAGCCAAGAAGACCGTATTTTCGAAGTTAATCGATCTATTCGAGATTTGGTTAATGTTCTGGAAGAAAAAAACAACCTATTAACGGAGCAAAAAGATGAAGATTAAACACAATAAAAAGAGGAATACGGCGTTTGTTTTCGAATCTCTCATGAGAGAAGCAACAGCAGCAATATTGAAGGGAGATGGCGAAAGAAAAAATACCGTTCTTAAAATTGTAAAGAGACACTTCAAACCCAACAGCGAACTTAAAAAACATTTTCAGTGTTATAAATCATTGTATGAAAATCAAAAGATTGATCGCCACACAAGCGAAAAGATTTTAAGAGAAGCAAAAATCGCAATGCGATTAATCGATCCTAGCGGGCTCTTTAAGGAACAGAGTGACCTTATCGGGGACATCAATAAAGATCTATCGCCCGCAGTATTCGGCAACTTCGTACCCAATTACAAAACGCTAGCCACTATCGATCAGATTTTCTCAGACAAAACTTCTCCCAAGAACCGAGTAATGCTAGAGAATGTCATTGTTAATAATATGGTTAAAAGCCCAATATCCGAGAACAGCGACATTGTAGTAGATGAGCTGACCGTTAGGTTCTTCACCGACAAGTTTAATGAAAAATATAGCGGCACTCTCGCAGAAGAACAAAAGCAGCTTCTTTCTTACTATATCACATCATTTACTGACAATGCGGTAGGTTTAAAATCCTTTCTTAACGAAGAGGTTGCGCGTCTTAAGGGCACACTTGAAAGATCAACGAGCGATGATATATTTACTGTGGACGCAGAGATGACCAGAAAAGCCAATCAAATTGTAGAAAAGCTGGATAGCTTTAAAAAGACCGAAATAAACGATAATGTTTTGTTAACTGTATTAAAAACCCAAGAGTTGGTGAAGGAGTTAGATAATGGCAGTGATCATTAAAGTCGGCGCCAAGGCCAATGCTAAAAAAGTTAGACTCGAATTAGACCTAAGAAAATCTCTCAACGGCGACTTGATGATATTTGATCATGGAGATATCGATATCGTACTTTCGCCTGATAAAAATAAAGTAGTTGTATTTCCCAAGGAAACTATGAATGATTTAGTTTACGGAGCACAAAATAGATTAATGGCCCACCTAAGAAAAAAGGGTATTGTGATTCCCGAAAGCATCCAAGCCGGCGCCTTTTATGGGTCGATTGAGGGTACCCTTGAGCAGTCGACACTTGAAGAAGCCAGCTCGGCCAAACTGGCCCTTATTAACATTTCCAACTTTATTGATGAAGAGCGCCCCTACTTCGAGCACACAGAGGCCATCATTTCAATGACCGATGACGAACTTACTCATCCCGATAAAGCGGATTCTACAGAGCTTGGTGAGGTTCCTCAAGAAGTTGAGCAGGGTTCCATCCGCCGCGGCCAAGTGCGTGATCCATATTCTATTGGGTATATGTATACGGTTTAATGATGGAACTATTAACGTTTATTATATGCGCATACGGCCTGACGCAGATATTGGTATACAGCGACATGCCGCTGATGAAAAGATTGAGGCCCAAAAAAGAAAGTTTAAGCGGATATGGAAAAGTATTTCAGTGTCCCATGTGTATGGGATTCCACGTTGGGTGGTTTTTGATGATACTTTCTCCATTTACGGAACTATTTAACTTTGACGTTTCAGTGACTAACTTCTTTTTGTTAGGCTGTTTATCATCGGGAACCTCATATATTTTAAATATGGTCTTTGGAGACGAAGGAATAAAACATGAACACAAACATATGGATCAGTAAGTGGATGCTCCAACCAGTTCGACACTGCTGTAAGGGGAGTTAGTTATGAGCCAGAAGCTATTAAGAGAATATTATGCACTTTGTGATGGGGGCATCTGTCAGGACCTCTTGACCGAGGAAGAAAAACGGTATGTTTCCGACGGCGGCATGATCCTTTCTGGTATTATGCAGATGACAGAAACCCAAAATGGCAACGGCCGTGTATATCAGCACAAGACAATGCAAAGAGAAGTGCAAAACTATAAAAAGCTTGTTAAAGAAAATCGCGCTCTTGGTGAGTTAGATCATCCCGACGACTCTGTTATAAATCTCAGAAATGCTTCTCATATGGTCACGGAAATTTGGATGGAAGGCAAGAATGTGATGGGCAAGATCAAGGTTCTTGAAACTCCATCCGGCAAGATTTTAAAAGAATTAGTCAATGGCGGTGTCACTGTGGGGGTTTCATCCCGCGGAATGGGATCGGTCACAGAGGAAAAAGGACAAACAATCGTGGAAGACGACTTTCAATTGATTTGTTTTGATATGGTGTCGGAGCCATCAACCCCTGGAGCGTTTATGATGCAAGAAGCAAAAAAATACACCAATGAAGTATTCACGAAAGCCGATAGAATCAATCGTCTTTTGAATGAGGTGCTCCATGAAGAAGAGTGAGCTAAAGAAGGTCATAAAGCCTCTGGTGAAAGAGTGTATAAATGAGATTCTTCTAGAAGAGGGTCTTTTGTCTGGGATTGTTTCCGAAGTTGCGAAAGGAATTTCCCCTTCGCCGCTCGTGGAGACTGCTCGACCGAAACAAGACTCGATCGCCCAACAACCAAGTAAGAGAGAGGTGCAAGAGAAACGAAGGAAGATGATGGAGGCCGTGAATAAGGACGCCTACAACGGCGTAAATCTTTTCGAGGGGACTGAGCCTCTTCCTACAAAACAATCTGCACAAGGTAGCGTCGACATGGGAGATCCCCGCGATCCCGGAGTAGACATTAGTTCTATCATGGGCACCTCGACTAAAATTTGGCAGGCAATGAAATAGGAATAAAATGAAAAAAGCATCGCAAGTTATTATCAGCCCGAAACACCATCGGGAAAGTCCCGAAAGACTGATTAGAAGGTTTTTAAAAAAAGTAAAGAAAGAAAGAATCGTAGAGGAAGTAAGAGAAAGAAGGCGATATAAGAAGCCTTCTATTAAGAAGAGAGAGAAACAAGAACGCGCCCGGCGCGCCCGGTACCGCGAAGAACAAAAGAGAATACGCGCACAACAAAGGCGCACTAGAAAAAATAAGTGACTATTTATATTGTAAATCAAATTTTTAAGGAGTTTTAGAATGGGAAGTTGGAATTTAGAGCCGGGCTTAAATAACGTCGGCTCCTATCAAGTTAGCGGTCAGCCCTATGCCACAGGAAGCATCAACAACAAGCTTGGCTCTAGAGAAGGCGGCTATGAAGTGGTCTTTCCGTATGTTACTAGATGGTTTAAAGTCATCAACAAAGATGCAACAAACCCTTGCAGAGTGGGCTTCTCGGTATCAGGTGTCACCGGATCTTTCAATTACTTCACCGTAGGTAAGGCATCGGCCGCAGATGTCTATTCCGATTCGGGTACCCTAGAGTTAAAGGTTTCCGCTGTTTGGGTCTCAGGCTCAACGGATGTGGACATCATCGCCGGCATGACGGGTATTCCTGCCATCCGCGTCAGCACGGGCACGCCCCCGGGAGCCGGTCCAAACTGGTCAGGTTCTGCAGGAGTAGGATAGGCCCATGGCTAACTTTGGCTGGGCATATGTAGATTGCGCCGATACGACCGCAGACGGCCAGGCAGCCGGCCCCACTGGATCGGTACAGTTTCTCACTGGGGCGAACGCCACCAGTGGCTCAGCCCACCTGCTTTATCATACAACTTCTGTTGGGGAACATCTGCCGAACACATTGGTGCTTTCGGGAAACATGGTTATCACCGGTACTTTGAGTGCCAGTGTTATCAACTATGAAGATATAGCGGTCATAGATGCAACAGGTTCAACATTTTTTGGAAACTCGAACGACGACATCCACTCCAGAACAGGTAGCTTGGAAATATGGGCCGGCACAACCGCTATACTGACGGCCAGTGCCATTAGCCAACAAACGTTTGTTAGAGGCTTTGGCACAAACTATACAAATGTGACGAGTAGTCACCATACAGCATCTACTAGCGAACATCTTCTGGGTGTTACAGCGACAAAGACTCCCCCCGCTAATATCTTTATTACAATCCCCAGTCCCGCAGCCTTTTCTGCAGGCTCCATACTGGTTGTCAAAGATGAAGTGACCACTCCACGCGGGCTTTCTAATATTACATTAACTCGTTCGGTTACAGACACATATACTATTGACGGAGATGCCTCATACGTTTTGACCGGCACAATGCCGGCAATTAGTTTATATTCAAACGGCAGTAACTGGTTCGTCTTCTAGTTAACTAAGAGGACAACTGTATGGCATATAATAATCTTACAGGCACAGTGCTGCAGCCCGACTATTTGGTCCCCCGGGTCAATGCGGCTGGAAACATTGTCACACCCTATGTATCGGGCAACCTCAGCTATTCAGATGCAGCAGACGTTATTAATGTGCCGCGTGTCTCCAATGCGACGAACAATGCTCTCCTCACAAATGTGGCCGGAGATGCTAATACGCTTACCTGTGAAAGCAATTTAACATTTGACGGCACCACGCTAGACATCACAGGAGAACTCTCAGCTTCCAGCATAATTGTTGCTGCAAGTTCGATTTCCTCCTCCGGAGATGCGGCTGTGTCCGGCAACATCCATGCCACCGCTTATTACGGTGATGGCAGCAACTTGACGGGCATCTCAGCCGGCAACGTTTCGGGCTCGGCGCGAGTGTACAGTGTAACGGGCCTCGAAACTTCAGGATACCTTAAGGTGACGGGCTCCCTTACTCTTGCCGGCGCTGTCTCTAGTTCTAATGGAGTCGCCACCGTAGGCTCCATATCGTCTTCCGGCGATTTGGCGGTAACTGGCAATGTCCATGCGACAACTTACTATGGGGATGGCAGCAACTTGACCGGGATCGCCGCCGGAAGTGTCTCGGGATCTGCCCGGGTGTATAGTTCTACAGGGCTGGAAACCTCCGGCTACTTGAAGGTGACCGGATCCACTATCTTGGCCGGCAATATGGAAGTGACCGGCCACATTGTTCCCGGCGCCGCCGACACGTATGATCTTGGGTCCGCCGCAAGCCCGTGGCGTAACCTTTATGTTTCAAGCAGTACAATTTATTTCGGCAGTGACGAATTAAGTGTGGCGGACGATAACCTCAAGTTTGGTTCTGGAAGCACCACCAAGGGCTTTGATGTGGGCTTTATGAATTTTAAGAACAATGGCATCTTTATGGAACAGGGGCGCCTCTTTAAACTGGGAGCCTACCAGATTCAACTCTTTGGAGGGGTGGGCTTTGTTAGGCGTGTTGTAGCGGCCAACTACACTCTTAATGATCGAGACTATCTGGTGGGGATTCAGTCGGACAGTCTCAGCAATTCTATTACTCTGACGTTGCCCAGTGCCGACGGATTACTCAATGGCCAGACATTTGTAATTAAAGACGAGGGAGGGGCTGTTAACACTCACCCTGTCACTGTTAGTTGCGCAGGAAGCGATACAGTGGATGGTCAAAATGAGGTTGTTTTGGAGTCTCCCTATTCATCTCTCCAGCTTTATTGCAATGGTTCGAATAAATTCTTTATTACTTAAAAATTTAAAGGCTTGAACGTTCTACTTATAAACGACGCATGGCTTGCCGTGTGTCGAATTTGGACAGGTTCGCCTGTTCACTTTCACCATAAACAAAAACTATAATATGGAGGGTTTTTAAACATGGCTTATAAATTTCAATTAGGTACCGCTGTAATGAGTGGTGCCCTTGCTCAACAAGGAGAGTTTCAGGTCCAATCGGACATCAATGAAGCGACTCTTTACACAATTGAGCGCACTGCCGGTAACGTTTCAGGTTCCGGTACGCTTTATAGCGCCGGCGCTGCTAGCTTCAGCGCTGCTGTTGCTTCTTCCGGCTCTATCACTGCTGGGACTTCTTTCATCATCGGTTCCGCTGATCTCAACGAAGCTGACATGGAGAAGCTCGATGGTATCACTAACGGTACTGCCGCTGCCAGCAAGGCAATGGTAACCGATGCCAGCAACAACATCGCCAGTCTTGGCACTCTTGGCTGCGGTCAAATTACTTCGACAGGCACTGTTACTGCGGTTGGCTCTTTCATCATCGGCTCTGCCGACTTGAACGAAGCTGACATGGAGAAGCTTGATGGTATCACTAATGGTACTGCCGCTGCCAGCAAGGCAATGGTAACCGATGCCAGCAACAACATCGCCAGTCTTGGCACTCTTGGTTGTGGTGCTATCACCTCAACCGGTGCTTCTAGCTTAGGCTCACTTGGTGTCGGCGCTCTTTCCAGTTCCGCTGCTGTGATGGTTGTTGGCACTTTTGAATCGATTGGAGCAATCGCTTCGTCCGGTTCTATTACCGCAGGCGCTGGTGTTGCTGCTGGTGGTGCAATCACTACCGCTACTAGCATCGATGGTTCGGGCGACCTTACCATGGGTACAATCACAATGACTGGCTTCTCGGTCGATGCTGATGGCGACACTGTTGTCAAGACTCTTTCGAGTGGTGATGTGGCTGCTGGTGCAAGTACATTCACTTCAATCTCTGGTTCTGGTGCCTTTACTTCAGTGGGTTCTGCCACTATCGTAGGCAGCTTGGATACTTCTGGTTCGGTTAAACTGGCTGGCGTTGCAGCTGCCGCTGTAGCGGTGGCTTCCGACAGCTTGTACTTCCTTGATGGCGATGGTCTTATGAAGTCTGAAAGCTTCGTAGATTATGCTGCAGCCCTTGCGGGTGACGGCCTTTCTGCTTCTGGTGGTGTTCTCGCTCTTGATATGAACGAGCTTACTGAAGCTGCTGTTAACGTTGCTTCTGACTCACTGATCTTTATCGATGCAGACGGAAACGTCACTCGTAAAGATACTTGGGCTGACTACGCAACTGCAATCGCTGGTGCTGGTATCACTGCTACCAATGGTGTTCTGTCTACAGACGCTGCTGTTACTTCAACTGGTGTTGGAGACGCTAATGCAACTCTGACAGAAGGCTTTACCTACGGTACGGCTACGCTCAGTGCAGATCGGACCTGGACGCTTCCAGCCGCTCCCAGTACGAACGATATATGTCGAGTCAAAGCACCGGCAGCGCTCGGTGGCAATGAACTCATTATCGCGGTCAATGGCGGCACTTCACATCTGATTGATGGGAATAGTGCTGTTGTCGTTGATTCCGCCGGTGGTGCTCTTGCTATGCAGTACGTTGGTTCGGATACGTGGCTCATCTACTAGGACTTGCTTTGGCAATCTCCTAGATTTGCGTATATATTCTGGATGCCCTCCTTTGTGGGGGCATCCTTTTTTTATGTGCTTAATAAACAAAAATAATCTATTTATTGGAGACGAGGAAAAAAAATGGCATATAATGTTGTAAAAGGTGCGGTCGAGGGTTCTGTGGATCAACATGGGGATCAAGAGATTGGCGGTGTAAAGATATTCAAAAATACCATAAGTGCTAGCGTCTTTTACGATACTGATGCGGAGAGCCCGTGCGCCACACTTAAAGATGTGGCATTTAAGAAAGTTGTGGGCAGTTCATCCGGTGCTGTAATAACACTTGGAAAAGCGGGAGAAGCGCATGCCAACTTTAATCTGACGTTTGATGGAACTACGTTGAAAACCAAGGAGCTTGAAGCAAAGCTGATCAAAGGTTCTGCCACAGGTATAGTGGATGTGCCCCCGGATCAGTTTAGCGGTCAGATTGCCGCGCACCACATCAAGCTTGGTAATGGCCTCACCAACGTGAGAGGAAACGTCCAACTTCGACCCTACGAGGGGATTGCCCTTGATCGCAATGGAGTATCAGTAGCTATTGCCACTCAAGGGGGTCTGTCTATTCAGAATAATAAGATAGCGCTCGATCTCTCTAGGACTGAGAATGTGACGACTAATGGTCAGGGTTTAAGTGATAATGATTTATTGGTGGTTACCGATACTTCACATAATCAAATAGCTCACAGTTCTCTTGCGCATTTTTATGAGGGATATATTAAGAATAAAATCTCCCACGCTGCGGGGAAACCCAATGAAATTCAATTAAAAGACAAGCAAGGTTTTACGTCGTCGCCCAATTTTAGCTACGATAAAGGCTCTAATACCTTAAAGGTAGCCGGCACAACCCACACCGACACTCTTAAAGTTGCGGGCGATCTTCATTGCGAGGGCGCTGTAATCCAAAATATTAAAACAATAACCTCTCGCATATACGAAGTACAGTCCGCGGACTATACGTTGCTGTGTGACACCCAAGAGTGTCCAGTGACTGTTGTCCTCCCACCCGCCTGTAATCACACAGGCCGTGTCATCGCGATTAAGAAAACGAATTCGGATAAACATAAAATAAATTCTTATCCTGTCCTCCTCAAAGTGAATGAGGGAGTCATCGATCTTCGCGATGAGATAACTCTTAAAACTAATTACTCTATGCGTTCCGTCCAGTCAGATGGCGAGAACTGGTGGGTGATTGGCGCAAAAGGTAACTAAAAGCTAATTTATATAAAGGAAACTACTAATGGCATATAACTCCGACAAAGGACCGCAGCATACCGGCGATATTCAATACGAAGGAGATCCTAACGATGTTCAGATCGATTTCGAGAATGATCAAATTATATTGAGAACGGGCGGAGCCCCGCGTGTGTCGGTCGTTAATACACAAATGTCGGCCTCTGGAATATTCCGGAACGTAGGGTCGATATCTGGCTCGGGAGACCTCGCAGTTTCCGGTACCATCCACGCTACCACCTTCTACGGCTCCGGAGCGGGCTTAACATCTGTTACGGCCACCACAGTTACGATTGCTAATGATGGTGCTGACCGATTGATTACAGCAGGTGGTGACAGCACCCTTACGGGAGAAGCACTTTTAACGTTTGACCCCTCCAACTCGGTGCTGACGATTACTAATGGTACCCTGAAGAGCACTAATGTCTCTGGTTCAGGTACACTTCGAACTGCATTGGGTATCACCTCTTCCACCGATATTGTGGCATCTGGATCCATGCATGCCACCACCTTCTACGGCTCAGGCGCAGGATTGACGGATGTAGGTACCATGAGTTCATTTAGCCTAGCGGGAGATGGAGGCTCTGCTCAAACTGTGGAAAACGGCAACACCGTAACCATCGCCGGCGGAACCGGACTTACATCAACGGCTGCCGCTACTGATACTGTTAGTGTTGCTCTAGATAACACTGCTGTTACCCCGGGATCTTACAACAGCGCCAACATAACAGTCGACGCCCAGGGCCGGTTGACCGCCGCCGCGAACGGCGCGCTACCCACTTCTCTGTCGGGCACGACCGCTCAGCTGACCACCGGCGTAGAAACGTCAGGTTACTTAAAAGTGTCAGGATCGACTACATTGAAGGGTGCCTTGTCTAGTTCTAGCACCATAAAGTCGGCAGGCTCCATCTCATCTTCTGGTGATTTGGCCGTTACCGGTGCCATACATGCCACTACTTTCTATGGCTCGGGAGCGGGCTTAACCAGTCTTCCCTCGGCGACGTCGCTTTCGGGGACTACGGCTCAACTAACCATTGGGGTTGAAACCTCGGGATATTTGAAAGTCTCTGGCTCCAGCACTTTGGCCGGCCCAGCCACAATCAAAGGAACAGGCTCCTTCTCCAATATCGTGGCTACTGGTTCTATTTCGGGTTCTAGTACACTTCAAGCAGTTGGTGCTACCACTCTCGGGAGCACACTGGCCGTTACTGGTAACGTCAATATCGGTGGCCCTAACGAATCCAACTCTGCGCTTTACGTTAAATCTCCCGATAATTCCGTAGTGGCAATGTTTAAGTCTCCATCGCATGATACTATCTTGGCCATAACAGGTTCGGGACAAGTAGCAGTCGGTGGGGTATATTTAGATGCGAAACTTAACGTTAGCGGCTCCGACCCCGATAAATTGATCGCAGCCGCGGGAACTTCCCGGGGTGATACCTTCTATGTCAGTGCCAGCGGAGAAACATTTGTATCTGGTAGTGTAATCTTGCAAGATATAGAGCCCACCATATACTTCAGTGGCAGTGATGGCTCTACGATTCTGGGGCAGATTGGTTATAATTCTTCCGATAACATTTTGATTCAAAACAATGTGGTTAACAAACACATTGTATTTAAAGCTAGTGATGCCGGCACCTTGCGCGAAGGCTTTCGCATCGACGGTGCCGTCCCTGAAGTAGTGGTTAACCAAGGATCGGATTCCTTGGTGGACTTCCGGGTCGAGTCCGACAGCAACACTCACATGTTGTTTGTAGACGGTACCACCAATAAAGTGGGAATCAATACAGACACGCCAGCCGAAATACTCACCGTGGTAGGTAACATTTCTGGTTCGGGCACAACGCGTTTGGTCGGCTCTCTATCTGGATCCGGCGATATCGCTGTAAGCGGCGCGGTACATGCTACCACCTATTATGGTGACGGTAGCAATCTAACAGGACTCACAGTATCGGCTCTATCAGGCACCACTGCTCAACTAACCATTGGGGTTGAAACCTCGGGATATTTGAAAGTATCCGGCTCAACCACTTTAGCAGGCGCCACCACACTTAAAGGTACAGGTTCCTTCTCTAATATTGTGGCCACCGGATCTATTTCCGGTTCTAGTACGCTTCAGGTGGTGGCTGCCACGACTCTTGGAAACACTCTGGCTGTCTCTGGTACTGTTTTTGTGGCCGAAAAGATCGAACATGCTGGGGACGCTGACACTTATATCTCCTTTACAACTGACGACATAAACTTTCAAGCCGGCGGCGTCAATTTTCTAGATCTCACCGAGGATACTCAAAACGAAGCAACTTTTAATGAAGGTGGCGTGGATGTTGATTTTAGGGTTGAGTCTGAGAACGACACACATATGCTTTTTGTTGACGCTGCAAATGATGCTGTTAGTATTGGCGTTTCCACCGATGCGCCGGCGGCTGTGCTAGAGGTTGTAGGTGATGGCGCCGCGGCGAAACCCACATTTACTGTCATTCATGCAGAAAATACCAACAATGCTGTTAACATCACAGCAGATTCCATAACAACAGCCAAAGCTTTGCGCATATCTGCTGACGCCTTAACAACTGGTAACGCTCTTTATATT
>Ga0080013_1000634_pt1 | contig 49271 bp, 68 predicted proteins | sample ETNvirenome_6_85_FD_69236 | JGI IMG/M metagenome (GOLD analysis project Ga0080013, IMG submission 69236) | Marine viral communities from the Pacific Ocean - ETNP_6_85 (SPADES assembly) (version 2) | ecosystem: Environmental > Aquatic > Marine > Oceanic | place: Pacific Ocean | collected 2013-06-19
TAGTGTAATTAGAATGGGAGTCTCCTGTTTGCCTACTTCAGCATGAGCGTCCAGAGCATTGGCACTATACTCACGAATGACTGCAAGAATCTTGTCGGAGTATAACTGATTGCGGAGGACATTGAAGATATGGGCCAAGCCACTCTCTTTGATGCCAAAGGAATAAGAAGTGAAGTCTTGCGACTGCTTCAACGATTTTTTATCAACTGCTTTTGTAATCATAGCAACGAGGACATTCTAGCACCTACCAAAACCCCTGTCAACCCCTTTTTGCAAAAAAAGTGAAAAAAGTTTTTCACCCTTGATTATCAGTAACTTACAGTCATTACTGCGCCACTATTCAATGGCAAAAAAGCATTTTCTCTTTCGGTTGTTCCCTTGTAATCGTTGCAACTATACATGGTGCGAGTCATGCGTGATTGAACTGGTATAGTCCATCTGCCCTCCCCATCGGTAATCTTGAATCGCACGATCTTTTTTTCGGAGGGTAAATTTAAAAAAATAAATGAAGGGATAAGTTTTTTTAAGCTAATTGCTCGGAGATTGTCGATTTTTGTTTTGGTGATTAAATACTCGTTATTGTAGCGGGATTTAATTGTTTCAAGTAAATAGGGAACCTTATCTCTCCTATTGATATAGGGTCTGCATTTAATTTCCGCAACGCCACTTAATTCTTTATTGTGGTAAATGTAACAATCCTCCGCTTGACTGTCGTTCTTGGAGTGGATAAAAATTAAACTCGGATACAATCTTTTTAAAATGTCTGTCGTATCATATTGAGCGTCAATAAACTTACGACCCTTAACAGTATGACAATCTAAATTTTTCAAGGTTTATTATATCTGTTTGGTTCTTTTTTCTTCAACCATTTAATAGATGCTACTTCGTATCCAGAGTTTTTTACCATTTTTTTTATTTTAGAAGGATGAATTTCAATGCTCTGATATTCCAAAAAAAGCAATCCCTTTTTTGTGTCCATTTTTAATTCTTTTACATAAAAATTTCTTTTGAAAATATTTTTGAGTCCTATTGCACAACTTGGGCATACGAGTCCCTTTATTCTTATTTCCACATCGGGGTCTATACTTCTAGCGCACATTAACGCGCACGAAAAAAATAATAAAATCACCGCTATTAAAGTTTTATTTGGCGTTTTTTTGTTCATAATTAAAACCTCGCGCACGGGATTTTTATTTGGCGTTTTTTTGTTCATATTTGGTAGTCTATATAATATACACGGTTTTTAAAATCTTCTATAACATATGGAGTGAACTTCTTATTCAGTGAAGGAGTTTCCCGCGCGATAAAATTATTTGGCGTTTTTTTATTCATAATTGAAAGCTCCCGCGCACGATTTTTATTTGGCGTTTTTTTGTTCATAAATGGTCGTCTATATCTTCTCCGTGAATAGAAGCTCTAAAGTCCCGTATAATCCCATTCATTTTATCAGAAGTTTCTTGAAAGGATTTTGTGTAATGCTGAAGGTCTGCGAGCATTGTTAAAACGCTGTCCTCAAAAGAGAGTCCCTCTTCCTCGTCAGGTTTTTTATTTGGCGTTTTTTTGCTCACTTATAAGACTCTAATGTTTACATTAAGGCTTTCCACACTGGTCATTCATACGTTGATGGAGAGCCATAACCTGTTGTTCGAGGAGGGAGATTTTCTTTAAGATCTCTTCGGTTGTTGCTTTTTCCGACGTATTTATTTCTTTGACTTCCCCTTGACAGGAGTCGCATTTAAAGGTAGTTTGCGCACCCACTACCCATCTAAAGGGTGTATCTGTTATTTTGCCGCACCCATGTGCAGTGCATTTCCACTGGCGTTCCATTATGTTTTCTGATTCTGTTTTTATGCTGGGTGAGGCAACGAGATGACTTTAACTGCCTCGGTAGTGACGAAACCTTCTTCGTGTAAATATTTTAAAATTCGACGACATGCAGAAATATATGACTCCGTGGGGTTAGAGCTTAATACGTGAACTTCCACGCAACCAGCGACCCCCCATGACGTGTCCATTAACTTGTAAACACATGCTTTAATATCATCAATCTCAATATGTTTAACTTCTCTGCTCACCGTTTATAAGCCAACTGCTGCTCTGTATTTTGCTTCCAAGCCCATATACTGATTCTATACCAACTTTCCCACACAGTTCGTGTTCGGGGGTATTGCTTCCGTCTGTCCTGTCCCCTCCGTTACAAAAATAAAGCTTTTCCCAAAAATCTCCATTGGGCAGCTTGGTGCGCAGGTTAGACAACTCTTCTAATGTTTTACATACGGTATCATCAGTATCAATAGATCTTATAACCAAATCAACACAATTCAAGTTTTCCAATATAACCTTCCTTTCCTCAAAGGGCATAAAAGGCTTTCCCTTTTTATTTGTCAAAAACCTATCTGAATTTAAAATAACCAATACGCTGCCTATTTGCCTACGAGCCTTTTTAAAAAGCTCAATATGACCTAGATGAACAGGATCAAAGCCGCCACTTACTATAGCAATTTTCATTCACTAAGTTCCACTCTATTGGTTTCATAGGTTTGTATGACGATTCGGAGCTTCTGGAGATATTCAGCCATGTCCACCATGTTTTTAGAAAGCTTAAGATAGTTTTCATTGTCTAACGCAAACCAAGTATTTGATTGTGCGTTAAAAAACCGCCAGTCAACATCGCGAAGCTCCATCTTCGCTGGTAACGGGGGTCTGATGAATTTGGCAGAATCTTCTTTAAATAGAACGCGGGGAGAAGAACATCCCGCCACCATGATTATTAAAAATAATATTTTAAAATACTTATTCATTGTTCTCCAAAGTAGATGTTCCAAAGTCCACCTTGTTAGTATAAACCACAAGGGGGTCACTTAAAGTTTCAAATGTCCGCATAACCTTATTGCTACCACGGTTAACAATACGCTCCATCAGCGAAGCCTTGCGTTCAGCAATTTTTGTGAGATCGTGAGTTCTTAAAACTTTATCCAACTCTTCCTTTCTTTTATTTGCGGCCGCACTAATAGTGTTGTTTAATTCACTTAATCTGTCAATATCTTTCTGAGCCGTGGTAAAAGATTTCTGAAGGGTAGATATCTCGCTAGAATAGTTTTCTATTTGGGCTTTATTTAATTGGTTTTCTTCTTTAAGCTTTTGGTTTTGCTTATAAAAAAAATATCCAAACGCACCTGCTATCAAAATAGTAGCGCCGCACCCTCCTAAAATATAACTATTCACAGTTTATTGTAATAGCCGCCAAGCTCAAAAGTTGTCTGTTTGTTGGCGGTTTGAAGGGGCAATGGAACAAAATTATCATACAACCCCACTCTAAAATCTACACTTACTCGGTCCTCTTGACTCGTATTATCTTTATTGCCATGGAATAAATTTAAACCATCCCAAACCATTGCTTCGCCGTAATTTACCAACATAGGCGCAAAATCCCCTTTGTTTTCCACCGATTCGCTCCATATTGTATTTAAAGGGTTGGTGTCAATGAAAGGCAAATAAACGTTCTTTTCTTTTATTGCGTGCGCCCAACCTTCCTCTCGATAAGACTTGTCTTTGTGCCATTCTCCAATCGCAACGTTTCCCACTAATTGAACCCGAAACGTAGGAATAGCTTGATAAAAAATACATTGATTATTAAAAACCGTTTCTTTCAAAAGGGAAATGAAGGCCATATACACCTCCTTAAACTCACTGCCTTTAGCTTTAAAGTTTTTATAATAGACTTTATGCCAAACGGTAGATTGATCTGTCTCGCGCACAAATTTCTTGTAAGACGGAATCCCATTGCTTCCTATCAGCTTATGAAGAGAAGTTAAAGACTCGCACTGAAACCAATCGCATAAAATGCCCTCGAAATTAAATGTACTTGTGTCGTATGTAATTTTTTTCATATTATGAATATTATGAGTCCACATCAAAGAAAAACAAATGAAAAAGGCGAGAGTTAAAAGCGTTGTCGCCAAAATAACCTACGCCCGAATGGAGAAGCCTAGCATCAAATAAAACTAAACGATTGTAGACATTTCCAACTTCATCTACTTTTTCAAATAGTGTCTTGTCTAAAAACGGATCTTTACCAGAAGGTGACTTAGGGTAAACCTTATCGTACGAAAAACCTCTCTGCTTTTCATGGCGATGCCCCGTTAGTTTACTGGCATAAAGAGAAGTGCCCCCACTATAGGGAGCATCAGGGGTTAAATAAACAACACCGGCCCAATCTTGGGCATCAATATGGAAAACCTCGGGATCGTTTTTGGTAACATACTGAAATACCCCATTGCAGTAATCTCCATTATACCAGTTATTTATTTTTTTCCCCAAAATATTCTCAAACACCTCTTGCATATGAGGTGCGAAAAAACGGTCTTCTGTACGATGCCCCTTATGGTAATCTTTATGCTCTAAAAGCTGCTGCTGTAAAGCAAAATTTCTTACATAGTCAGGGTTTTCATAAAAACCTTCAGCCACCACCAGTTTTTTTTCAATGTTGGTGTTTATCGTTGCTTTATTTAAAGTAAACTGTGCCATATTAATATATATTTGTTATCCGTTAAAATTTTCACTGCGAATGAAAGAAATAAGAACATACCGAACCCCTTCTGTTACAGTTCTTGCTCCATGCCTATGAGTGATTTCACCCGGATGTAAGGTAGCGCCCCCCACTTTTCCACGAAATAGTAGCTTTTGCCGATCAAAATAAGTGCCTCCCCCTTCAAAATCATCATTCAAGGTAACAACGCAGGTATAATTGGCCGCATCGTGATGTAATGACAAGTGAGACTGCTGTGTAGTGTCATATTTAACCAAAAAAGTTTCCGCCGTGCAGTTGGAAGGCTCCCATTTTGACCCTTCGAGCTTCCACAAATGATTAGCCGCAGGATAAACAAACTCTTTTAAAATAAAATTGTCGTACGCCTCCTTCATACCAATATCCTCGATAAGCATGTCCATAGTCGGATAGTTTTCATGGCGATTACGAGTCCAGTTCCCTTTGTCTTCAGCTAAATTTATTAAAAAATCACAACCTTGACGACTTAAAAGATCGAAAGAAAAGATATTAGTGTGACCCTGAGTGCCAATCTCATCTACCAGCAAATCATACTCTTTGCTTTTAATAGCGGGAGAAATAAATTCATCATGCCATTCAGGGGCAGCTGCCGATCCTTTTTCAGCGTGAACTAAGCTGAGCTCGGGGCTAAATTTAAGACCGATATGATTTCCATCTCTCATAAGCAGTTTTTATTTTATTTTTAGCTTGCATTCCATTTTGCCACTCCCCTACCTCAACCTCCCCTTTGATATCCTCTTTGTATATCCTGAAAAAATGTTTATATATTTTAAGGTGAGATTCCTCTATATCGCTCAAGCTATTATATTTTTCAATCGGAGCGTAATCTGGTACGGCTAAAATTTTATCATCACGCACCCCCTTGTCTAAAAACTTCAAAATGCCCAAGGGTCGACATTTAACCACTGTCCCAGTTTGAATGGGATCATGATTATAAACCAAAATATCCAGAGCGTCACCATCCTCGGCAATCGTTTGGGGAATAAATCCATAATTAATAGGGTAGTGCAAAGATGAAACCAAACATCTCTCTAACGTAAAGTAATTGTTTTCTACATCATATTCGTATTTAGTGTTAACGCCTTTAGGTATCTCAACAATCGCATGAACAGTGGAACCGTCGTCTGAAAAAAGAGGTATATCGTCTCTATAATTCATTTATCTACTTCAAATAATAAGTAAAACCACTTAAGATTCAACCTTAAACTTGCCCAAAGTACTGTAAATTTTGACATACGTCAAATTCCCTCATACATCTTCGCCTGCGCCTTTATATCTCCTTCGTAGGCATAACTCCCCATATGATGCGGGTTGATAGAAGGGTCTACATGAATTTTGCCTCCCAAAGACCTCCATAAATTACAAAAACCATAATCTTCGCTTTCGTATTTTCTGGTAGATGGGTTAATATCTGCGGGGAAAAAATTATAAAAATTATCTCCAAATGACATATATCCATCTACCTCATTCTTATATTTTAAGTCAGGCTTCGCTTTGATTATCTTCTCGAAAACCCTTCTTTTGATCAACATAAAGCCCGTGGCCGCGTAACCTACTTCCACTAATTTGTCCCCTCTGGCAACCTTCTGGAGAAAAGAAGTATCTATTTCAGAAGTAAAGTCGGTGACTAAAGGTACATACTTTCCTTCCTTGAACAACTCATTATGATGTTCTCCTATGTATCGCATTTTCCTATCATTAAGGTATTTTTTAGGGTACAATCCGCTAACCACATCTTTATCATGCTTAATTAATTTAAAGACATCAGCAGGATCGAAAACAATATCTGCATCTATAAACAACAAATAATCACTTTGGTAATGTAAAGATGCAGCTGCGGCTGCATTACGCGCACGAGAAACCAAACTTTCAAAAAAAATGCCTGTAGATAAAAAAGAAATATCCAATGAGGATTGAAGTGTTTTAACATAAAGGGATGAGATGGACATCGCGTACTCAGCACGACACTCACCTCCGTATGCAATAACAGGAAGATAAATCTTTTTTTCGAACTTAGTTCTCAACTTACTCACAGGCTACTATGGAGTCTTGTTTTTTGGTTTATTGGTTTTATTTTTTTTGCCGTAATCAAGAAAACTGGCCACCTCCTCCTCTGGGGATTCGGGGGCGGAACGATGGTATAAAACACCACGTGACTGCTTAGCGCAATCAGTAGCCCATATAACAGCCTTCTTTCTCCCTAGTTTTTCACTATAGGCTCCCATGTAGGTGCCTCGCTTATCTCTCACGATATAAGAGCCGGATTGATCTGGAATATTGTTTTCCATTGTGGTTTACTGGGTGATTAAGAAACTTTAATTAAGGTATCGTGAATCATATGGCGTGTTTTATAGTCTAAAACTCTACCTTCATCATCACAAGGAAGCTCTTCAATAACAAGTGAAGAATTTAACTGCAAAACATGACTCATGCACTTAACTTTACGCAAAATCCCAATTTCCTTATACTTTAAAATACTCCACAGAGTATCGACTTGGACTGGGTCTGCATCTTTGATTGCATCAATTAATGTTGCTGCACCATCGGGTATAACGTTTGTATTTGTTTGCATAAACAAGGTGTATTTATATATATGTTAGTTTAGTTTGTCAAGTGTTTTCTCATCGAAAACAAAATTCAATTTATTATTAGTAATAACCAAATCAGTCAACTCTAGTATGTCTGCTTTATAGCGCTGCTCACTATCTTCGTCAAGGCAAACTTCGCTAAACATTCGCTGTAAAATGCTATTTAAAAAAATATTTAACACCACGTTAGTTTTTTTAACAGGAAGCCCCTTGGGTAGCTGAAGTATGTGTCGGTGATTTTTCAAAATAGTGTAAAGTCTTTTTGAGACCCTCCTTAAGGGGTAGATCTCCCACCTGAGCTTCCTTGTACTGGTAGTTGAATTTACGGCTGTCCATTTTATATGTTCTATCGTGACCCACTCTGTCAGGAACGAATTGAATGTTGCCGTCGGAAAGCCTTCCTGTCAAGTCATTTATGGTTTTTATGATATCTAGGTTTGTTTTAAGTTCGCCAGAGCCTATACAGTAGTCATCTGTATCGTCAGATTTAGTTGCTATCATTTTAATCCTCTTAACAGCATCTTTAACATAAATCCATTCACGACGTTGTTTGCCATCACCATAAACAGGTATTTTATTGTTGTTTAAAATGTTTTTTATAACAACTGGGATAAACTTCTCTTCAAACTGACGAGGCCCATAGTTGTTGCACAACCTTAGGATATTAGCGTTTAGGCCGAACATTTTTCGCGCCATATGGATAAACATTTCTTGGCTAGCTTTAGACGCCGAGTAAGGAGAGGATGGGCGAAGGTTGCTTCCTTCGATAAAATAGTCATAGATACTATCTTCTGTATCTCCAAAAACTTCATCTGTAGAAATATGAACAAATTTACCGATCTTCCCAACGGTTTGCCACTTTGAACATAAATTTAAAAAATTAAAAAAACATTCAATGTTGTTTTGCAGAAAATCAGACGGCTTTTCAATAGAGTTATCCACATGAGAGTGGGATGCGAAATTGACAACAATATCAAACTCACAATCCAGTTCTTTTATAGCGTCTACACTTCCTATGTCTTCTTGCCACAACTTGTAGCGCGGGTCATCGGGTTTGAAAAGCTTATTCGAAGCGTAAGTGCCTTTATCAATGTTTATAATTGATTCGGTGGTATCGTCATTCAATAAGCCCTCAATAAAGTGAGAACCAATGAAACCTAGCCCACCTGTTACCAAGTATCTCATCGCCAATTTTTAAGACTGTCAATGATCGCGTCTTGAACAGAGCGCATCTTAAAGCCAGTGTCTAATAATTTTTGATTGCTTAAAATACAATTGCTTCTTGGGCCGCAGTCCACCTCATTTAAGAAGTCGTCAATATTTGTGAAAAATTTATAATCATCAAAACTTTTGCCGATGTTAGGTAAGTGTTGTGTTATTAGTTTACAGATTTCCTCGTTATTTGTGTGCCCTGAGTTAACAATATTATAAGTGCCAAACTTTGCGTCTGTGCTTAATAAGCTTAAACATGCATCAACAAAATCTTTACGGTGAGTTAAGGAGTTGTTGAGGGATACAACCTTATCGTACTTAATTAATTTAGATATCAGATTTCTATCGTTGTTTTCTTCGTCAAAAGGCATCCGAAGGCGGCAGATATAATGTTGAGGGAACCTACCAATTACTTTTTCGCTCATAGATTTAGTTCCCGCATAAAAATTACAAGCATCCTCACTGTTCCAGTCTAAATTAGGCTCGGCTTGCTCTGTTAAAGGATCAGACGAATTAAAACAACACCCCGTAGAAAGATGAAGTATCTTAACAGATTTTATAATGTTAGCAAATTCCACTAAAACAGACGGTAAGATAATATTACCATGAACCGCTTCTTCTTTATTGCTTTCCACCGCATCTACGTTTGGCCTTCCGACAAACCCCGCACAATTAATAATTGTGTCAAATTGAGTAGAAACAAATTTATTTAAAAGGTTCTGAACGCTAACATTTTTGTGCGTCATTACTTCGTGGTTATCCAGTTTGTTAGCAAAGGCGGTGCCTATGTAGCCTGTTGAGCCTAAGAGTAGAGTTTTCATTATGTTATATAAATAGTTTTTTTAAATTTGTTTGCGTAATCTTCGTTCTTCAGAGATTGTAGGTATTCTGCGATATAATTAAAGTTAATTTGAGTGCGTTGGCTAATTGCAAGTTCTGCAACGAAATCTCCAAATAAAACACCGGTGCGACCCTCAAGGCTTTTGATCAAAGAGGCGCATTCTAAAATATCATCAAAGTTCCCACAGTCAAACCAATGCAAGCCATGGGACTCACTTTTTAAGACTCTCATTTGGTCGTCTTGCATGTAGTGGTTAACGACATCCGCAATTTCATATTCTCCACGAAAACTAGGTTTTAGTCCTTTAATTACCTCAAAGGAACTAATAGGTAAATGATATAGGCCTGTAACAGCAGCATTCCCTATGGGGGTGCAGGGCTTCTCAATAACGCGCCACAACGCCGAATCCAAGACACCGTATTTGTTAGGGTGAGCTACTTTAGAGGTTAAAATCCAAGGCTTCTTATAATTAACGCATACTGAGGAAATGTCCCCTACAAAAACATTATCGCCTAACAAAGTGTAATAAAAATTACCCTCTACGTATTTCTGGCATAAGCCAATTGCATGTGCTATTCCCAGTGGTTCATCTTGCGGGACAAAAGCCACAGAAAGATTAGCAGACATAAAAGGCTTTATTAAAAAATCCTTGTAATAAGGGATATCTTGTCGCCTAGCTACTATACATACGGAATCGACGCCTAAATTAATTAAACTAGAAAGGCTATAGAAAAATAATGGCTTATTATAAAGAGGTAAGAGCTGCTTGTTCACCGATTTGGTACAAGGCATCAAACGTGTTCCGTGCCCTCCTAGTAGTAAAATTCCTGTCATTGATATTACGAGCTAAATATTGACTAGGGTTTAAGACGAAAAACGCAACGCCCTAGTAATTCGCTTTCGTTGCTGACAATACCCTCAAGCGTGATGCCCTCTTCGTCAAAATGAAAATGTTTTACATCTAAGTAAAAAGTACGCGCTTCACTTGCGTGTTTAGTTTTAATTGTAAGCACAGTGCTTCCTTCGATCTGTGCACCGAAATTGGTAGGGATCTTGCCGTCGTTTGAAAAATTACATTTTTCTAAATTTAAAATAGTATTCATTTTATAATTTATTCATTTTTGTAAGCTGAAATTAATCCATCTGTTAAGTCATGGCCGTTCACAATAAAAGACCCACCTCTCTCAATAACTTCTAAGCCTCTTTCTTGAGCAAATTTATAAGCACTCTCTTTAACAAGTATTCCTCCGACATACTCTCTACGCCAAGGCTTGTTAGGTAACAATGTTCTTTCTTGCTGTAAAGAAATATTAAAATTATTTTTTTTCAAAATCTCTACTATTTCGTGGTGTTCCTTTATATTGTGAGTTGCAATAAACACCGCTTTTATAATACTATCAAAAAAATTGTTTTGGTCTAAATAATTAATTAGTGGAGTTTCTGATCCCTGTATATCCATATGCAACATATCTATATTTTTAAGATTGTATTTCTTGTAAATTTCTTCTATAAAATCAATTTCTTTTGCTCGTGGATTTAAATCAGGCGTAAATCCGCTATCAAAAGAGTCAATAGATGGATCCATGGGGAAAATACACCCCCATATGGGGTCGCTATATATATTATTTAAATGAAAATTCATGCGACCAATACCTAAGCTACATAAATCAGGTTCTAATATAATACTTTTTCCTTTAGGATAAAGTTTCCTGAACATAATAGAACTTAACGCCCAGTGACATCCAAGTTCAATCATGCAAGGGTTGTCTTTATTAGCTAGACCGCTCGCCAATTCCATAAAAGACACAAACTCTTCATTACTATCGCATGGAAGGCCGCTTCCGGGGTATGCATTATTAGGGCCTCCAGTATCATCAACCAAATTTACTCTGTGCTGCGTATCTTTAAGGTTAAATGTCCATGCGGAAATAGGTGGCTTTCTATCCATTTATAACCTCTAGTGATTTGTGCTCCCCAGCATAGCTTCCTTCAGCGGGGTTGTCAAGCTTTTTTTGTGTAAACTCTTTAAGAGAATGGAGTCCTATCTTAAATTCAGTGCACAGCTCTAAGGCGAAATCATCTAATTCATAAACATCCTCGTAGAGTATATGTTTTATGCCGTGAGCAGCAATTGTTTGAACGCATGCGCTACATGGCAACAAGGTGCAAGCAATCGTGTGTCCTTCATTAGGCTTAACGTAACGTAAAGCGTTTATCTCTGCGTGAATAACTCTTTTGCGTCGTTCATCTCTGTTTGACCAATCAATTTCAATGTCAGCAGGAGCGCCGTTATAGCCCACACCAGCAACCGACCAATCATTACGTAAAACACAAGCACCAACCTTAACATAAGGGTCTTCGCTTCGCAGGGAGGCTGCTTTCGCTAAGCTCACTGCGTATTCCTCCCAACCTAGCCTACCGTTTTTCGCTAACATTATCTATGCAACTATTCGCCCTTGAGGAAACTTTTTTGAATGCTTTTCAGATCTTTAACAACAATTGAATAAAGATCATGAAGCGGCGGAACGCAATCATCTCTTAATTTCTCATATTTAAAAATCGCACCTTGTATTTTCCTAAAGGTAAGGCGAGGCTTCGTTCTGTCAAATTCGTTAATATTCATGACAGTGTTTTTATGTAATTTTCTTCTAAAGCTCGGAAGCCACATTTCTCATAAAAAGAGTCTAATTTATTATACGAAGAAACCCCTGTTATTCGAGTCATAATAAAATGATCGTAATTATTATCCACGGCATATTTGTGGGCTGTATGAAAAAGTCGCATTGCCTGAGCTGCACCTCTCTTGCTTTCGTCCGCATACCAAAGGACTTCTCTTAGGATAGTGGACTCGTTCCAAAGGGCTTTATCGCTTGCTACAACCATAAAGGCTTCAATCTCAGAGTTTGAACCCACAGACACCCAACCGAGAAAGCTTCCATTAGCAAGCCCTCGGTAGAGCGCCCGTTGGGCACAAACGGAATCAAACTCCCCAAAATAGGAAAAAGTGTCTGATTCGCACCAAAAACGCTCACCCAGCACTGCTATAGCTGGAGTATCGCTTTTGGCGATAGGACGTATCACGTCAAAAGATCGGGCACTTCATCAGTAGCCGCCTCTGTTGAAGGAGAAGGTGCCTGACTCGCTTCAGGCGCTCCTTGCTCGTCCAAGCGACGGCTCTTATAAAGAATGTAATCTGGAGCCCTATCGGAAGTCTTATTCTTGTTTTTAAAAACAACAAGCTCTACCTTCTGGTCCTCAATGGAACAATGACCTGACATGAAGTCTTGAGTTGTCCCTTGCTTCATCCACAGCGCGCCCACTTCGCGTTCGCGCCACTCGTTTTTCTGAGTAGTATTAGTATTCATAGTTATTTACTTAAGGGTCTTCTGGTTACCTTTAACTTCCAAGACCAAATCTTTGATAAGTATCATAGTTTTCTTATTTACTTTGTCAAGAAATAAAGGCGAAATACGAGAAATATTTGGTCGAATTTCCTTAATTACTTCTTTAGTGAAATTATTCACCTTTGTCCTGTTTATAACGGTAGTAGTCATATCATCTATCGAACGGGTTACGGTCACTTTTTATATGTAAGCAAATTGCTATAAAAAGCGAACCTAAAATTATAAAAGCTAAATACATATTATCTATATTCCTCACGCAGCAGTCTCCAACGGTCAGGATCCAGCGCCCTTTTACCATAGTCGATCTGCTTAATCGTGTCAACTATTTTTTTCACATTATCGAAAAAATAATGAGGAGGAAGCATTCCTGCCAACCAAAGGGGCACTTTGTGCCTTCCTCCTTCAATGCTCACAAAAACTGGCTTCTTCATTCTGTTTGCACACATAATTTCTTCAGTGGCCCCCCATGAGCCTGTATGCGGGATAATGTGTGCAATAATAAAATCACATCTATCAACAAGATTCAAATCACTGCGCCTAATGGAGCTCATATGTTTATACACATAATCAAAACTACCATTTTCTAGTTTTTTATTTAAAAATTCTCTAGTGTTAGGTGTCTCATCTACGTCGCTAATAAAAGGCTTATCTAAGGGGTCATAGAAAATAATATTGCTGTCTTTGAGTTCTTCTTTTACAAATTCTCGCCACTTTCCGGGTTCCGCGTATTGCATGTGGCCTACGAGGTAACATCTTGTTTTATTTAGAATGCTTTTATTCATACGTCTGCAACAATGCACCCGTGCAGGGAGCACATAGGAATATCTTTATACAAGTGGCTACTGTTGCTTGAGTTGTCCCAAAGGAGATCGGGAAGCTTAAGTTCTAATAGTCTGTCATGTATTTTTTGGTCATAGTACTGTTGAACTAACTTAACAATTCTTTGTATCTCTGCTCTGCGTTTATCGGTAAGATTGGAGTGGTCCTCGTTAACATATTGAATGTATCCAAATTTAGGTATATGCGCAATCCTAGATTCTAAAAAGGTACGTACAATAAGTTCGTAGTCATCCACTTCATGCAAATTTGAATTATGGCCACCTATGGAATCGTAAGTGGTTGATCTCCAGCACCTAACGTGGTTTGCTACTCCAACAATATGTCTAATTGTTTTTTGGTTAAGGCGAGGATAGTTGGTAACCAGATATTCTTTGCCTTTGTAAATCTCTGTACGGTAAGAACCGTAACCAAAAGCAAAGTCGTTACCGTAGTTAACACAAGAGCCATTTGATTCAATGAATTCACAGCAGTCTGTGTAAGCCATCCCTGCTTCGGGATAGCGGTTAAAAGTTTTTACCAACCACTCTAAACAATTGTCGGTTAAAACATCATCATGATCAAGCTCACATAAAAAATCACCCGAAGCTAACCTAAATCCGTTTCTTTTAACTTGCCCGATGCGACCACTACGGCGCGTGCCTTTAAAAAGTTTTACTCTATAGTCAAGATTTGCAATCGATTGAAGAAGGTGAAAGGTCTCACTGTTGTCATCGGAATCGTCGTAAATAATCCACTCCCAATTAGTATAGGTTTGTTTTTTTAAGCTCTCGTAAGGGCGCAGTATCTTTTCTCCACATTTGTATGCTCCGGTAATAACAGACATTAATGGTTGTGAGTTGGGAGGTTCAAAACATAAACGAGCGTATAAATCTAAAATATGCTGCCCAACTTTTTTTAAGGGCTCTTGTGGATCAAAATTAAGCCACTTTCGACGAACGGAGTAAGGGGCATTGCTTAGTTTGGTAAACTTTTGCCAGTCTCCAAAGGTAAGGTAAACATTAGGCAAAATATCTCTTTCGATAATTGCTAAGTCATTGTCAGTATCATAGCTGTAAACCGTATACTCTTTTTCCTCCCAATTTGGAGCAGAAGAGTCGCTGACAAGAGGCTCCGTAAGCTTTTGCCCCCCTCGGTCACCAAAAACAACCACACAAACCCTGTCGCTAGGCGAATACTCCATTACAAAACTTCAAGTAGCTTCATGATTTCTTTTTTGGGAATATCCTTCCAACTTTCCCAATCGGCGGCACTTTCGTTTTTATACTGACCGCCCTTCCACAAACCCCGAAGGATATCCTTAAAAACAGAAAACTGATCGTCCGAAAGACCTGTCTTGTCCATTAGGATGGTAATCGGTGTTAGTTTCTTTTTTTGTGGAAGGGGTGCGCCACCCGAAGAGTCAATCTCGTCAGCCCCCACGATATGAACATTTAAAAAATTACGAACGCATCTAACAAAAGCACGGTTGGCGGCAATTGTTTCTAAAAACTTCTGCGCAAAACTACTGGTATTATTAAGGGTAGCGTTGGCAATATCTTCAAAATGAATATCAGATAACCGCGCATCTGAATGATGCTCTGGGTCTTCAAAGTTAGGAAGCCAATCAATAGCACACTTGGTAGCTACATGGTCAGCTTCACACTTAATAACATCGTACCTAACACTACGAAAACCCCTTAAACGTGCCAACTCCTTTATGCCAGAAAGCTTAATCAATAACTGATTGTCTTCAAGGCCTTCAATGGAAGGGGGCATAGGTTGATTTCTAGTTTCAAACCAACCTTTGTTTGGGTAAAGGTGCTCAGAGGCGATCATTGCTCGCCAATTAATAGAGCCGTCTTTGTTATATTCGTACTTTACTCCCTCAAGGAGTCCGGCAGCGTTTCTTTTATAAGTCATTGATTAACCTGTAGTGGTCTAGTTCTTTCCAAAAGTCGTTGGAATCATAAACTACCTCAGGTGCGCCTGTCAACTCTTTTTTTGCTTTTTTTGCTTCATAGCACGAATACTTCTTTCCATCGCTCAATAAGACCTTCCCGCTAAGGAACTTAGTGTTTTCGTTAATTTTATTTAAATCATCACCCAGATCGTCTTTTTTCTTAAACATACTTTCGTTCACATCGAAATCAAATAATTTGAAGCGGTAATCCGAAAGTTTTTCATTGTTTTCGCAGAAAATTTGTACATTAATGCCAGCAGCTTTAGCTTGCTTAAGATAAGGCTCATCAAAACTATCATTAATATTAATAGTTAATTGAGCAATGTTCTTTTTAAAATATTTTAATAAATTCAAATTAATAGGCTTGTCTGTAAGAATGTTTAGATTCCTGTTATCAAGCCACCTGATTGCCGACTCTTCATCGAAGTGATAGTCCATTCTTAGGTTAACCGCGCGTCCAGAAAGGAAATCTGAGGACGGAGGTATAAAATCGGGAATAACCTCGACCACTCTCGTAGGGTATAAGTCCCCCATATAAAATGTTTCGTGCTCTACTATATGGTCAATCTCCAAGGATTTAAAAATTTGATTGGCAATCTTTTCGGGTTCGATAAAATTAATGGTTCTAGGGCTCTCCCCTATCCCATAACCCGGCAGGTTCCCATCACGATGGCTTTCAATTACCACATGGTTATCTCCCCACAAAGGTGCAGTACTGCAGGCAGGGTAGGCTGAATACAAACCAATAGAAGGAACCCTAAACGCAGCAGCTATGTAGTTTGAAAGGTTGTCAGACCCTAAAACTAAGCGACTGTTCTTGATGAGATAGCTTTCTTGTTTCTTGAACAAGCCTATAAAGGGGAGCGCCCCTTCAATAACGTTATTTTCATCGGAATCAAAAGAATAAACAGAAATCTCATGTTTTTTTAAGACCGGGTGTATATATGACATAACATCACTAAAGCACTCATAAATATTAGTGTTGTATTTGCAGCGGTTATCAATGATAATATATTCTTGCTCCCTTAAAGGAAAATAAGAGACAGGAACATGTGGTTCACGGATCTTAACCCCGCAGTTGGTGGCATATTTTTCTAAAATATTCATTTAGCTTCTAATTCTAATTCCAGTTTGTCGTTACCGTTGTGTGTATAGTTTAGCACCCTCTTTGTTTCTAAGAAGGGCAAAAACGCAATATCAAAAAACCCTTCGGTGTCTGCACGACCCTCAAAATAAAAGCAATCATCCATCTCTTCCTCAAAGCGACAGTATTTATGAATGTAAGGGCATTCATCTATTAACGGAAAGTACTGCTCCTTAGTAAAAAAATAAATATCATACTCTGGGTAAAGCTTTTTTAAGCTATGGAGAACACTGCTGCTCATAAACACGTCTTCATGGTGTTCTGGCATAACATAAGCAATACGTTTGTTAGGTCTATCAAAATCTATTTGTTCTTTAAGTGTTTTTTTAAATAAGTCTTGGTTCTCTTTTTTTGCTGTTTGTTTGAAAAAGGCCTCTATAGAATCCCTTGTTTTTCCACGGACGATTTCATTCATCCAATATTTAAAACCTTGGTCATTTTCATCGATATTCATTCGTAGTATGTTTGAATAAAGATCCAAAAGCCACTTGTCATTAGGGAGTTCCGGCTTAGATATGTAATCAGGATTCCTGCGATCTACTTGGGTTAAATCAATTGTCGACCAATCCACCTCTGGCATTTCATCAAAATATTTCTCAAAAATCGCGCCTATAACTTCAGTAGAATAATTATCAATAACAAACTGTCGCGCCTGAACACCTAAAGATTTTTTTTCAGTAGGTGACATTTTAAATACTTTTGTTAGCTGTTCAGTGATTGATTTAGCGGATGTAGACGCTTTGATAAACTGGGTGCCGGGCTCTCGGTATTCCGCCCAATCTAATGGTAGACCAGCGCTTTCAGGAACGCAGGAATCTTCTCCGCAGCTATAATTAGTAACCAAGGTGACAAGCCCTGCAAGCTTTGCTTCCTGTATGGGGATCTCTTGGCCACCGCTAGTAAAAGGGTGGCAGTAGACATCCATTAAATTATAAATTTCATTTAACTGAGACTCGCTTACCCCCTGTTTTATGTTAGTGGTGTGACAAACTTTAGCGGTGGCGCACTTGCCGCAGTCGAGACCGAGCCCCTCAAAGGGCTTGATTTGATATTGGTTGCAAGCAGGGCAAAAATAAGTCGTAAGCACAAGATTATTATCTATCTTCTTTTCAGTCAATAAGCGTTTAATATCCCATCCTTCATTCCAGTGAGTGTGAAGCAAGAGTTTTGTTTTAATGTTGGGATTTTGATCTACAAATGATTTAAAGCCGTCCAAAAGATTAGGAACGCTTTTTCTCAACTGGTTGCGGAACACAAAACCAATTATAAAATCATCTTCAATACTGCAAGACTTGCGAAGCTTTTGTTTTTCAGCGTCAGAAAAGGGAAAAAAATGTTGGTGCTCAACAATACCTCGCACGGTTTTCACGTGATCAAAGCCTAGTTTTTTCATTTCCTTTTCGGCAAACCCAGCCCAAACAAAATAATTCTTAATGCGCGGCGCAGCTGTGATCGCTTCTGGTAAAAGAGGGAGGCTATCTAGGGTGGTGTGAACAATACAATTTACTTTATTCCACCACGATCTTTGCACGAAACCCGTAAAAGCCCAGATGTCTTCTACGCCCAAGTAGATGTCTGGCTTCTCTTCTTTTATAATTTCGTCTATAAGTTCGTGGCCGTAACCGGCATTACGTACACGATTCTGGTCAGCCTTGATCTTTTTAAGAACTTGGTAATCAGTAGGGAGGGTTCCGATGCATTTCCATGGCAACAGCTCTAATTTTTCATCTTTCGAATTATGCGCGTTGGCTAATTCGACAATTTCGTATTTACCTGTCTTGTAAAGGTGTTTTAAGAGGTTTTTTTTGTGTTTCCCAAAGCCTGTAAAAACTTTGCAAAAGTTACTGTGAATTAAAATCTTTTTTTTCTTTTTGGTAGTTGACATTAGGAACTGAGTTCTCGGTTCCACACATTAATAGCGATGCATAGTCTTTTTTTTCCTTCAGGAAAAGCTATCACAGGTTTGACAAAGTGTGGAAGGTGTGGATCAAACACAACCATTCTATTGAATTTGAAGGGAATTTCAATCCAATTTTCACTATCATTTAAATCTATCAGCCCTCCTTGATAAGCTTCAAAGTGCTCCAGCCCTCTAGTGTTCATCATTATTTCACCACCATTAATACCTTCTCTGGGGCCAAGGTATAAAGCTGTTCCAAAGAGAGGGAGTCTTAGATCGGAAGACCCTTCATCCTTATCTAAATGATAATTTAATCCACCAACCCCTCCGGCCAATGAAGAGTTATTGAAGGAAGTTTCAGGGAGGGAGTTAACCCATATTTCAAATCCAACCGGATTGGTAGGTATTTTGCTTTTAATAAGCCATGAAAGTTTATTAAACCACAGCTTGCGGGTTATCTCCTTGATAATGTAATCAATTTCACTGTCATAATTAAGTGGATCGACGAACTCTTCATACTTAATAAAATTACCAGTTCCTAAAGTCTGGCCTTCAGTGTTTATAAGATGGTAGAGCTTATCAATGAACCGAGTATCATCAACGGCGTTATCTATGGTTAATGCAAACGAATCCACTAAGAGATAGTAAATAAAACCACTTGAGATTCAAGCCTTAACTTGCCCAAAGTGCTATAAATTTTGACATACGTCAAATTATAAAAAAACGCACCCACAATTCAACTTGTAAGTGCGTGTAAATTAAGAAAAGGTGAGATTAATTTAACGAAAAAGCGTTAGCGTTTTCCGTTCATCTGTTTCAATTCTTTATGTATTTCGAATATCACTAACATCAGCTCTGTATAGAGGCGAACTGCTATTGGGCCTAAAACAGTTAGGCTAATTCCAGCAACAACGTCTTGAGTAAGCGTAAAAAGGCCTACAACAACTGCGACTACCATGCCAACGTAACTTAGAATCTTTAAGATTCCCGGTGTGATCATATATTGATAATTTAAGAACTCTTTCATATTATTATAATTTAGGCGAAAAGCTGTTCGGGTGCTTCAATACCACCAATAATGGTATATACCACCAATCCCTTTTTAGAGGTATGATAAATACCCCTGTGAACAGTAGACCCTTCGCCTAAAAGCCTTGTGAGCTGCTCAAAGCCATGCTCTAAACTTTCTTGCGGGGTGTCGTCTAAGGTATCTTTATCCCCAATCACCACGCATGCGGCAACATTGCCTGTATTAACATCAATATTGGCTAAAATATTTTTCTTCAAATTATCTCGCACCGCGTGACTAATATCGGTTTCTTCAACCAGCTCTCCTGTGTATTTTACCGGAACGGCACCGAAGGAAATAATTCCTGAGGACATTACGGTATCTAAATCGGCTTTATCGAAAGCCGTATATTCTGAATCTTGTGCAGCAATCTTGTTAAATAAATGAAACAGAGAGCAGATACTTGTATTAGCTGTATTCCAAAATTTATTAACTGACAATTTAGGGTATAGGTGTCTTATGCGTTCGTTGTCCAGTATAATAAGAGGAGAAAGCGTCCCAGATGTAGAGCGCTTAATTAAGGTTTCTGCGGTTTCTTTAGCGTTAGTCTTAACGCGAGACCCTTCGGATTTAGTAGGAAGGGCAAGGACTGCGCCAACTTTGGCCTCGTGATCAGACTGTTCTATTCCCCAGCTCTGGCAAAGATCGTGACAAACATCAACTACTATAGGTCCACCACCGGCACCCGTGCCGCCTCCAGCACCAATACACACTAAAATGCGATCAATACCGGTGCCGAAAGAATTTTTAAGAAAATCTAATATATCCTCCTTATGTTCTTCAAATATAGCCTGCGCTTTCTTTCTGTTTTTGCCTGCGCCTGAGCCTCCGAGTAGAAGCTTATTCTTCTCTGGTAACGATATAGGCTTAAGGTCTTGGGCTGCGGTATTAATAGCAACCACACGCCTGTACCCAAGCTTCCAAAATGTTTCTGCTAGTCGAGACCCTCCTTGGCCCACTCCTGCAACAGCAAATTTATAAGCGCTATCAAATTCATCCTCAATAATGGAGCTTTCCTCGTTCTCAAAGGAAGGGAGAGGAATATCAGGTATATCTACCGCTAACTCATCGACCTCTTCTGTTTCTTCAATTACAGCATCTTCTGATTCCTCAAGGTTTTCCTTGACTTCTGCTTTGTTTTTATTCGGTTCTTCCATTTTGTATTGGTTTAAGGTGGGCATTTTTCTCAAAAAGGAGCATCGTCCTCTTCGTTATTTACACTTGTTTCGGCTTTTTTGGCTGGAGGTTTTGTAGAGGTTTTTGCACCTCCTTCTGCTCTGTAAGCCTCATCTTGCGCAGCTTTTACGTCAAAAACCACTTGAAAATACCTTTCAATAAGCTTCTTTAGGACTTGGGTCTCTCCGGGTTCCAAAGCAATCCTATAGTTTTGATTGCCGTTACGGGTAACAGCAAGCCCAAAAGCAGGGGCCTTGTACGTTTGTTCGGCACCATCCTTCCCTTTGATCTTACGGGGTTTATCCCACGGAGCAAAACGGATAGTGGTGGTGTTATCGTTAAAACTGTGGTAGCCGTTCCATGGAACCCGAGAAGTAACGGAAGAAAGAATTTCGCCTAATTCAAAATCATTCAACTTAAAACTGACATTTTTGTCATCGTTATCTTTATTTTTAATAAAGCTTCCTGTCTTCTTTTTGTCGTCCCAACTATGCTGTTGAATGGCGTTAACATAAAATACAGGCGCTTGGCCTTGAGTGGAGATTCTGAAGCTAAAAGCACAGCCGGTGTTCTTAGCATTTGGCTTATAAATCGCTACGTTCATTATGTCGGATAATAAAGCTTAAAGCCAAAAAATCTACAAAAAAATACCTCCCAATAGGGAGGTATAGCTTTATAAGGCTAGAAAAACTATTTTCTCAACTTTTAGGGGGTGGGGCCTGAGCTGTCTACTGGCGTTAACTCTGGAATATCCGCTGGGTCCGTTGGACCAGTAGCGTTAACGGGACCAGAAGCATCAACGGGACCAGAAGCATCAACGGGACCAGAAGAAGGGGTTGTGCCTTCTTGCGGTTCAGGAGGGTTCTCAAACGCCTCAACGTCTTTAGTGATATTGACCATTTGCGCTTCATCAGCAGTGTCAATCAGTTCGCCAGCTCGCTGAATGCAAGCATCTCTAATAACATTGAGGCACTCACTCAGTGCCACTCTATTGATAAGCAAATTCGCGAAACGCGTTTTCAGTTCGGCGTTAGGGTCTTTGCTTCCGTCGCTAGTACTAACTGTAGGATTATCCATAAGCAATTGATTGTATACAATAAAACAAAGATGTCAAGTAAAAAATTAACAAGTTATCTTCTGGATTCATAAAAATTATATAATACCAAGGATGTCTCCTTGGCGCACATCATCCCAAGTAGTGGACCCTTTGCTTTTTTTGCGCTGTTGATATTGACTAATGCAGACGGCAGCCCTTTGCTTACCGTCTTTGAACTCAGTGTTCATAACATCATCCCCCATGCAGCGAGACATGAATTCTTTTTGAGATTCGTCTTTTTGCTTTGTGGGAAGCGGCATTGCTACTGCGATTTAAGCCACGTAATAAAAAATAGTACCTATGGTAGCTGAGGTAACTGCACCCGTAACAAGCAACGGGTTATTGCCTAAAAATACCGACTCATCACCGGGATTGCAGGCTATACCGTTAGCTGTAAAAGTATCAGTTGCAGCGACGATGTAAATATTTTTAGTAGTTTTGACTCCAAATGCGTCAGTAGACTGACCCGGATCGGCGATAGTAGTTGCGCTATTAACTTGAACGGGATTGTTATCTCTCATAGGGTTTTCATTGCGGTTTAATGGGTGGGACCGCTAGCATCCTGAGGGCCAGAGGCATCCTGAGGGCCAGAGGCATCCTGAGGGCCAGAGGCATCCTGAGGGCCAGAGGCATCCTGAGGGCCAGAGGCATCCTGAGGGCCAGAGGCATCCTGAGGGCCAGAGGCATCCTGAGGGCCAGAGGCATCCTGAGGGCCAGAGGCATCCTGAGGGCCAGAGGCATCCTGAGGGCCAGAGGCATCCTGAGGGCCAGAGGCATCCTGAGGGCCAGAGGCATCCTGAGGGCCAGAGGCATCGGGAGTGGGACCGCTTGCTTGCGTCGACTCGCTTGACATTTTAATTAGTCTTCTTTTTTGACTTCTGCTTTGGCAGCTTCAGATGTAACGCCTTGACGTAGAAATACCACCATCAGTGCGGCGAAAACAGCCTGAATTGTAATTGTCAAATCAACCTCACCCGCGAAATATCCCCCGAGAGCCGTCAAAACCGCCGCTCCCGCCGTAAAATAAGTCTTTTTGCCTTTTAAAGCTTCCATATTAATTATATTATACACCTTAAATTAAAAATCAACACAAATTTTGTCTGTTTTTTTGTCGTATTTAACATTGAACTGTGTAGCTGTAGCGTTAGTGACAATTTCTTTGGAAATAATATCAGATACCTCTCGTTGAATTGTGCGTTTTATTGATCTGGCTCCAAATTCTTTATTACTAGCTCTGGAAAAAATAAAATTAGCCAAATTTCTAGAAAAGGAAAGGTTTACGCCGTTTTGGCTAGCGTTATCCCGAAGGTTTTTCAGTTCATGTTTAATGATTGACTTTAGATGGCTTTCTGACAATTTTTTAAAAAACAATACATCATCGAATCTGTTAATGAGTTCCAAGGGGAGCACACGCTTCACCTCACTGAAAGCATCCTCAACATTAGAGTCTTGCAAATTGTCGGGTTCACCAAAACCTAAGGATTGAGTTTTTCCAAGTTGGGTGGATCCTATATTGCCTGTTACGATTACGATTGCATTATGGAAGGTAGCTACGCGCCCTTGAGAGTCTGTCAAGCGCCCTTCATCTAAAATTTGAAGTAACATTTGATGAACTTTTGGGTGGGCTTTCTCTATCTCATCAAACAAAACAACGGAATGAGGCGTTTTGGTAATTTTTTCTACTAAGAGCCCTCCTTGGTCATAGCCCACATATCCCGGGTTAGAACCCGTTAACTTAGAAACGCTAGATTCCTCAGAAAACTCAGACATATCTAAATGAACAAAAGCATCCTCGGCTCCAAAAAAAGTTCCTGCTAACATCTTTGCTAAAAAAGTCTTCCCTACTCCTGTTGTGCCTAGAAACAAAAAGGAACCGATAGGCCTGTTGCCGTCTCTAAGGCCGCTTTTGTGTCTCATTAAACACTTGGTAATGGTTTCTACCGCTTCATTTTGCCCTACAATAACTTTTTTTAATTTAGATTCTAGTTTTAAATATTTTTCTGTCTCGGATTTTAAAAATTCTCTAACAGGGATGTTGGTTTTAGTAGAGAGAACCTCAAACAAATGATTACGTGTGAGTTTATATTTATTCTTAGAGAGAAAATTTGTCCATCGACCTAGCGCTCGGCGCAAGGCGTCAAACATCATACTTTGATCATCGGACATATGTTGGAGTGAATTGCCGTTTGTTGTAAAGGAATCGATTAAATTTTGTTCAAGCTCTGTTATCTTTTTAGGTTTAACTACTTTCGACACTTTAACGTGACTGCACGCTAAGTCCATGAGGTCAATAGCTTTGTCGGGAAATTGAGTGTCGTTTATGTATTTTTCCGCATAATTTACAATGTCATTTAAAATCTCATCAGAAATTTGAACTGAATGGTAATCTTCGTAAATCTTCTTCTTTCTGGATAGGATTTTAAGAGTCGCATTTTTGGTAGGCTCGTTTATGACGAGGGGTTGGAATCGGCGCTGTAAGGCTTTGTCTTTGGCAAATTTTTGACGGTACTCTTTAAACGTAGTGGCACCAATAACAGTAATTTCCCCATTGGAAAGCGCAGGCTTAAGAATATTGGCGGCATCTAACGCTCCTTCTGCGTCCCCTGCGCCAATAAGGGTATGTATTTCGTCAATAAATAAAATAACCGACTTATGCTTAGCTTCTTCGATGACCTTTTTTATACGAGCCTCAAATTCGCCTCTATATTTGGTACCGGCGATCATGGAGCTCAAGTTGAGTTCAAAAAAAACTTTATCATTCAAGAAAAAGGAAGATTTGTTGGAAACAATGTTCTGCACAAGCCCTTCAACTATTGCGGTTTTTCCCACTCCAGCGTCTCCAATAATGATAGCATTATTCTTCTTTCGGCGATTGAGGATATCCTCCAGTTTTGATATTTCCTTCTCTCTGCCGTACAGCGGGTCAAGTTTGTTTTCGAGCGCCCTCTTTGTTAAATTAGTAGCAAACTTATCCAATGTGTTAAAAGATTCGGTCGAAGAAAAAACCATATCCTCGGCAGTACCTTCCGGAAACATGTTGTCATTGTGGCGCTCTGCGTCGCAAAGATAATCTAAAACCTTAGTTGTCACAAAAGGTAGGTCTACTCCTAAAAAAACTAAAATCTCATCAGGAATTAGTTCTACGTCCTTGAAAAAGGATAAAAATATATGCTCTGCACTTACCCAAGAATGGGATAGCTCGTTGGCAAGTTCTGTTGCGTTTGACAGGACTTTCTTTAGTCCCGAAGAGAGTTTAAAGGTATTTGTTTTAGGCTTTTTCGGTTGCTTAGTTAAGACGTTAGAATAAATATGCTTCCGGTAAGCCTGTAAATCAAGGCCCGCTTCAGCTAGAATTTCAAGACATCTACTTTTTTTTAGTTCAAAAAAAGCGGCAAATAAATGCTCAACCCCCACGTTCGTGTAGTTTAATTCCTCTGCAATTTGCTTGCATAGCTGCAGGAGCTTTTGAGAGCGAGGGGTAAAATTGATATCTTGGTTATCTAATGTCATTTTAAATCGGAAAGCTTCATGTAAATTCGTTGGTCAAGTACTCTCATGTCATTAACAAAAATAGTACCATCTCCCTTACGGCCAGTTATTATGGCGATTGAGTCTTTTTCTGGCAAGCTTTTTCCTCTGTTTAAGTAAGGCTCATATTCTCTTTCCATAAATATACACTTGGCTTCACCGGTTTCATCGGAAGCTATAATAAAATAATACTTTTTGTTGCTGGCTTGGGAGGTTTTTTTCAGACATGATTTTACAGTAGCTACAAATTTAACTAGAGCATTATTATTAGCTGACCAGATCTCCTTACAGCTTATCATCGAGGCTTTGTCTCGGCCGCGAAAGGTATCCTTTAGTTTTTTGGTATAGCTGTATCCTAGCAACTGTTTTTCAAAATACCAATTAGCAAAATCTTCATTATTTCCTTCTCGGTTTTTGTCGTAAATGGCTTTGTACGGTTCGTACTTAGATTTAAAAGTTTGCAAACGACTTTCCTTCATGAAAGGCCTGTTGTCATCCCCCATTAATACAGGTTCCTTTTGCATGGCTTTGTGGATTATTTTTAAAATATCATAATTATATTCGGAGCCAAGGGCTTTAGCGATCCTCTTCTCTCTGTCGGTAAGGACATTGTAAGACTGGGCCTCTAAAACTAGTCGGGCTCTAGAGTTGCCGCCAGAAAAAGAATTAAGAGTTCCAGCTTGTATTAGCCCTGAAAAAACACCAATATTTATTCCGGCTTGCTTGGCGGCTTCAAAGACCTCAAACTTGTTCAGTTCGTCATGCGTCCCTTTGCGGAAAGTTAGTATGCTTTGCAGGCTTTTTTGGCTGACGCCCTTGATGGCATCTAATCCGTATCGAATATTTTCCCCCTCCATTGCAAAATCTTCGTGAGATTTAGCTAAGTCGGGGCGAAGTAACTTCATATCATATAGCCCCAGCTCAGAAGAAACTTTTCGGATTTGCTCAAAGGGCTCCGCCTCGTTTTTGGCCATCTTAAGCAAGGATACAAAAAACTCTTGAGGGTATTTAAATTTAACGTAGGTGGTCCACGCTGACAGCATTGCGTAACTAATTGAATGAGATTTATTGAAAGAATAGTTGGCACTATCTTCCGCTACCTGCCACAACACATCAGCGATTTCAACGCCACGAAATCCTGTCCATGCGTTTGTCAAACGGTTTTCTTCTACTTTCTCGGCGATCTTATCTCTCCATACTGGCATTTGGTCAACTTTTTTCTTGCCGACAATACGGCGCAATTGCTCTGCTTCATCCAAGCTGAAACCAACCTTCACCGCCATCTTCATTAATTGCTCTTGGTAAAGCGGAATCCCACCTGTATGATCTAAAATTTCTGAAAACTCGGGATGGACCAACTCCGAGTCGCCAGTACGAACATAAGAAGCATATTGGTCTTTAAAATTCAAGGCTCCGGGCCGTGCAATCGCTACAACAGCGGAAATTTCTTCCAAGTTCCGTGGCTTTACTTTGCAACACACATCGAAATTAGTATCAGCTTCAATTTGAAATAATCCCTGCCCTCCACGAAAACGAAGGTCTTGCAGGTTTTTGTAAATAAAATCATCAGTAAGGTCTATTTTTTCAAAATCAAGATCAATGCCTTGTCTTTCTTTTAGCATTTTTTTGGCATCGTTTAAAACGGTAAGGGTTTTAAGTCCTAGAATATCAAATTTAACTGTGAGTTCTGCAATCCAGTTCATGTCATAACATGAAATCAAATCCCCTTCTTTTGTACGTTGAATGGGACAAATGTCAGTTAGTTGATGGTGGGAAATAGCGATTCCTGAAGCATGGACACCTGTGTTTTTGATAAGGCCTTCTAATTTTCTGGCAACCTTAAAGGCTTCAGAGTGCTGTTCAGCCCATTGTGCAAATTTTTCGCTTTCTTCTTGGGCCGTTTTAAGTTTAGCTACCTTGCCAAAAACCACAGGAATCTGGTCGCTAATGTCATTCATCTCGTCTTCGCTCAACAGTCCAACCAACTTCCCTACTTCTTTGATGCACAGTTTACCGCTTAAGGTTACTAAATTCAGTATTTTACACGTACGACCAGCGTATTTCTTCTTAATATATTCTATCACCTCTCCGCGCCGATCGTAAGCTATATCGTTATCAACATCAGCCAATAAGCTACCATCTAAATAGGTTATTCCATTTTTTTCTATTTTGCGTGCGCGAGTTCGTGATACAAATCTCTCAAAAAATAAATCATACTTCAAGGGGTCTACTTTTGTTACATCCAAAAAATACAAGACCAAACTACCAGCGGCAGATCCTCGTCCCGGGCCGGTGGGAATATTATTTTCGTGGCAGAAGTTTAAAACCTCCCAGTTAAGTAAGATATAATCAATGAAACCAAGCTCTTCAAAAATGGCTATTTCCATCTTCATTCTCTCTATATACTTCTTATCTTTAGAGGTAAAGCCTTTCTTGCGCATGTTTTTGCTGCACAGTTTTTTCAAAAACTGAAGGTTGGAGCTTTTGGTGGATATCCCAAGTTGTTTATAATATTTATCTTCAATATTAATCTGAGGCAACAGCACACCAGCGGGCGCGCATTCATCGTAAGCGGTAAAATTATTATAAAAACTCATACTTCTACGTTCCAAATTAGTTTATGAAAAATCTCTAGTGTCATTTTAACATCATAAACTGCATCATGTAACTTATCAGGTTCAAATTCTATATCGAACTCCCTTAGCAGTGCTTGTTGATTGGTTTTCATGCCTTTTTGGATGTAATTATTTAATTTGCATTGCCACAAAGTTAAATTTCCATCAGGATGTTTTAATCCCATTTTGTAAGCTTTGGCTAAGCAATTAGTATCCAACATTCGATCCATGTAACTGTAGTCGCTCGGTTTTCCGCAAGCGAGGCGCAAGACATTGTGAATATAAACATCAAAACCTAGAACATTATGGCCAATCAGCAAATAATCGGGATTGTAAAGGTATTTGTCAAAAAAATCTAAAACCTTCTCCTTGTTCTGTTTTTTTCGATCATGGATTGCCTGACTAAAGTGGGTGATGCGTTTTGCATCCTCTGAAATATCTAAATCTGGAAAATCAATATGAAAATCATACTCAAGTTTGACTTGACTTCCTTCAGCGACAATAAACCCCAGTTGCCACGGTTTCGAGTAGCGTAAATTCAATCCCTCGGTCTCAAAGTCAAAAACAATATATTTCTGATTTTTTTTATAACGTAATAAACTGTTAGTCATTCTTTTTTAGCTTAGATAAAGTAAAATAATCATCTCCGTAATTGATAGTAAACTCTGTTCCACTTGCAATGTCACGGTTAGCTTTAAATAAACATAAGAAACGACCTTTGTCAATAAAATAATCCACATTATTGTCGTCGGCATGATTGTAAATCATACCAAATCCTAAGACTACTACAGGACGAGTGGCATGCTGCTGTAAAATTCCACCGTGCTTGTCGCAAAAATCCTTCCAGTCATCTCGCAGCTCTATCCACGGTAAGACATACCTTCTTAATTCGGGGTCGCAGTCTTCCCACTTGTTCTGCGCTAATAAAATCATATGGGCCTCCTCTATGATTTCACCGTTTTTGATATCCTTGGTACAAAAGACACCTCGGCCTTCTATTTCCGACCGCCTCACTTCCAAGCTTGGGGATAAAAATAATTTATTTTTCATTTTAAGTGGTACCGATGGCCGGAGTTGAACCGGCACTCCCTCAGCAGGAAACGGATTTTAAGTCCGTCGTGTCTACCAATTCCACCACATCGGCATTACCATTTATGTATTATTTTACTGAGAATAGTTTTCAAGGGTTTTAAGGTTTTTGCTTTGAATCTTTCCTTTGTGCACTAAACGATGATCGTTGGGGCATAAAATTGTTAAGTTGCTGTAATCATCAGTGCCGCCGTCTTTTCGCCCTTTTATATGGTGTACATCGCAAATTGCTTCGCCCCAGCCGCAGTGAAAGCAAGGAAGGTTCCCAAATTTGGTCTTTATTTTTTTTGACAAATGGTAGCGATATTTACCTTCCTCTCTGGCTTGCTTGGAAAGCTTGGCGTTTTGATGTCGTTTACATGTAGGGCTACAAAACTTTGCGTGTCCGCATTTCGTTGTAAATTTTTTGCCGCATATCTCGCATTTCTTGGAGGTGGCTTTTCTTTCGCGGTTATTATAAGCTCCCGCGCACCCTCTACTGCAAAAATTACCTTGCTCTCTATTGTGGTCGGAGAGCCTAACTGTTATATCAATGTCGCACTCTTTGCACTTTTTATCTATTGTCGATGAGGTCTTCACTTTGTTTACTTGTTTCTTTTAAGGCTGACTGTGCGGCTATTTTGTGACACTCTTTGCAGAGCAAGTGAAGTTTGCCTTTTATTTGGATCCATGTCAAGTCGATTTCTTGAAAAGGTTTTTTGCATCTTTTACACATTGTATATAGTCCACTGCATTTTGGTTTTCGGTCGAAAATTTTTTCCGTTTTCGGAATTCTGGCACCCCGAGCTGGATTCGAACCAGCAACCATCTGCTTAGGGGCTATCGGGGCACATCCTCCGTAATACCCTTGTCTCTCTCTACATTTATAGCAAAGGCCGTCTTAAGAGGTTTGGTGTTTTGTGCGACACCTATAGGCTTGATGTCATTTACTAGGTATCGTGGACCGGACCTCAAATCAAAGATAATTCTATCATATCTTATATTATAATGCTTAAGCATTTTTATAGTATGAGATGCGTGTCTGCTATCTCTTGCGGTGGTTAAAATTATAGTATCACCATTAGGTAGCGAATCAAGAAAATCAACACTTTCTTTTATTGGGGTCTCTATTAGGTAGCTGTCATTGCCTTTTCCTTCAATGGCTTCGTCTATTTTAACGTTAGAATTATGCTTAACGACGGTTCCGTCTATATCAATAAACCACGTCCTCTTTAATGATTCTCCTTTTTTCATTTTATAACCCTGTAGCTATCGCTGTCTTCGTGAAAGGTGCTGATTTCTAAAAATTTAACATCAACTCCGTTGGCTGTAAGTCTATGAGGAACATGAGGGCTAATTTCAAAAGCGTCACCCGGGGCTAAAAAATAAGAACTTTGAGAGGTGGTGTCCGTATCAACTGTAACCACCTCTAACTCTCCCTCTAAAACATAAAAAGTTTCATGCTTGTTAGCGTGAAAATGTAGTGATGTACTAAAACCCGGATTAATTGTTAAAATTTTTCCACAGTAATCATGCTCTTTGTTATTGGCAAGCCATAATTCGCTGCCCCAATCTTTATGAGCTGTTTTAGTATTGATTTGCATATAATCAAAGCCAAATTAAAACATCTTCGCCTACACTAGTCAAGCCAAGAGTTTTGAAAAATTCATCTCTTTCGTTTTTGTCACATGAAAGTGCTGAACGTAATTTAGAATGATTTATCGCCCCAACTATTGATTTGTAGAAGTCAGGTTCTCCTGACAAAATATGCTCTCCATGAATATGAGATTTTTCGCAATAAGAATTAAAATCTTTAAATTGGCTTTGTATCTTTTCGTTGGCCGTTAAGTTAGTTTTTTCAACTATGCGATCTTTAACTTCTGTAGGTAGTTGTATCTCAAAAAAATTCTCAAATTTTTCAAAGATGTAATCATAATTATTAAAAAAATTATTATAATCTAAGACCAGTGTTTCACCTTTATAGTTGTTTTTTATATGTTGAACATTCGTTAACTCATTTAAATATGAATTGAGGTAGGGCAGCAATTTTTCTAAACCTGCTGCGGTTCCTATATACTTTTCCGTCTCCTTTTTAGCATGAACAAGAAAATCCCTAAGAGTGGATCCGTTTAAAGAGGCATCAACTCTTAGTTTTGATAAAAAAGATTCAGCAGGATCTCTTTCTGTGATAACACAGGGCAATTCTTTACGTAAAAGTTTAGATAAAAATTGGAAATCAGATGAAGCAGTAGGGTGGACCTTATGAACTTTCTCGAAAATTTCATTTAGGCATTGCCAAATGAGTGTTGACCCTGTCCGGGTAGCACTAAAAACAATTATTTCTTTATTTATCATAATTCTAACCAGCTTTCCATGCAGAATTCATCGCTACCGCATCCGTCAATTTGGGGGGCTTTGATAGAGGCTTTTCGGCTAAAGTTTCGATTAGTTATCATTTTATACGTTTGAAGGGAAACTAAATCTTTTCGATGTCGATAATAAATAGACTTAACTTCTTGGGTTTTGAATTTGTTAGAATAGGTAAAGTCTTCCACAGCCTTCCTTAAAAGCGCGTCATAGGGGAGGTGGTTGTTTTCCAGAAAGAAGAGGGGATCATACTTTTTAAAGTTATGCATAAAGTTTGCCCCATATTTGAAATTATTTTGATAAATAAAGGAATCGTAAAACGGAATTGCGAGCATCAGTTCTTTTTTGTTCCAGTGTTTCTTGAAGTCAGGTTCAGTGATTTGGCCTTCGTGGTCACAGAAGGCCTCTGAGTATATTTTATAAAGCCTTTGTGCGCCTTTATCGTTTTTAGCAAAAACCACCACCTTATGTGAGGGGATTTTGTTTTTTTCTACTTTATATTGTTGGCACATATTGATCCTAAGTCCAAATATTAGCTGCAACTTGTTTTCCTCGCACCTTCGTTTAGCTTCTAAGAAACCATGCATGGAATCTTCAATCAAGATAACCTGATCTAGTCCAGCGTCTAGGGCAATGTCTATAACGCTATCGGAACCCTCTTTTTCTACGCGAGATGGGTCTTGCAAAGTCAAAATGGACTTGCCGATACTGTAGTGAGTTTTAAATAAGGGCAGTGTCATACTGCTCGTATATTATCACATAATAAAAATATGTCAAGCATAATTCCATCTCGGACATCCTTGGTAGTGCATTTTTTTGATGATCTGGTTACCTTTCCTTTGTTGGGTAAGTAGGTAATAATTTTCAGGGAATGCTGTTTTAATAATCTTTCCTTCTTCGTCACATAGGGCGTAATAATCAAAAGGGAATTTATAGACACAGTGCCACATCAAGTTGCCGTCTTTTTTGAGTTGCCCGCGGTACTTAGCAAACCCGCAAACAATTTGGCCGGTGAAGCTACCATCTTTGGGTCTGGGTTTATCCGCAGCGTACGCTGCTCTAGCTTGTTTTTCACCAAAGTTTTCCAAGTAGACTTGAGATTTAGTGAGGTCAATTTCAAATTTGCTCAACTTAGAATCGGTCAACTTTTTCATGGTCATATTTCCTTTTCCATTAAGATCAAATTTTAAAAATAAAAACTCGCTGCGCCGGTTTTTGTACTCTGGAAATAAATTGCGCACGGCAAGGCAGTATATATAATCTTGCAGGTTTTTTGTCTCGTCCTCGCCTTTGAAGACCTGCTTACTTGTTTTGAAGTCTCGTATTATGGCTGATTTGTTTTTTTTGTACAAAAAAAGCTTATCAATAAAACCTTTTATACAATAATCTTTTTCTTCATTTTTAATATGAAGATCGAATTCATACTCAGAGTGCTCCTCAGTTGGTTTGGTTCGCTTGGAGCCAAAAAAATCATAACTGAGTCCAGCTAATATCATTTCCTTAATAAGATTAACATTATCATTGTCGGCAACGTTAAGTTTATTAGCTTGGTTGTAAACGAGCCTCTTAATTGAGGGAAATATAAAAATATCTTTGTGTCTGATAATTTTCTTAACTTTAGGGCGGTGTCTAGTGTGGCCTAAGCACTCAAAAATCAAATGGCAGATAGAGCCCCGAGATGCGCCGTCATTAGGCTTATCGGGAAGTTTTAGGTGGTATTTAGCCCAATAGAGCCAGCTGCAGGTTTTCGCTGTTTTAAGCCTGCTGGCAGACAGTTTTACGGTAGGTTTCTGTTTACTCATTATCCCTCGAGGTATTGTTGAAGAAAATTAATCTTGGACTGCAATTTTTTCTTATTCGAAATAATACGAAAACCTTCGCGGGATTCTAATTTTTTAAGAATAAATTTAAGTTGCTTCTCGTGGTCGATGGACTTGTCTATCCATGTTTGGAATTGACCATCGACGTGAAGATCACATAGGTCATTAACGTCAGGCAGCTTGATAGCAAGCTTGGATAAATCAAAAAAATCCATCAATCTAATAAAATTTTTAATTGCCGACTCAAGCCCCGCATTAACATCTTTACCTTTGTCGTTATTGGCTGCTATGGTAATCAAAGAGGGGTTAAGCGAAACCAGTTGGCAAATTTGCTTTGAGCTTAAGTTTAAGCCAAATGTCACCATATGGTTTAAGAGCTTGTTTTCTGTTAAAGCCAAACTGTCACCTACGCTTTCTACAATTACAAGTTCTTCTTTCTTTTTAGCGCATTCAAGAAATGGATAATCGTTCCCTACTGGCAGGTAAAGAGGGTAAATCCAGTTTCTACGTTGACCGATGTGCTTCCACTTAGAAAAAGAAGAATCTGTATTATAGCGCAAAGATCGACCCGTGTATCCAATAATATTACTCTTAACATTTTCTTGAAAAACTGGAAAGGTATAGCGGCCGTTCATTTTACCCGCGGTAGCGTACCCTCCTTGATACATCCTTAAGGTCTCAAGAGATATTTTTTTATCTAAATAAAACTTATGGTGAGGGAGGAGCTTCTGAAGTTCAGAGATGTCGTAAACTTGATCCATATGTATTTTTACTCTATTATCTTTTTCTTCTACAAAGTCTAAACGCACGCCGCTTGTTTTGACGTACTTTTCTATTTCTTTTTTATTGACAGTGCCAAGAGCTTTTCCAACCAAGCGAAAAAAGGGCTGGTGTTTTCCGTCTTCAACGAAATCGCGCCATACCCCAGAATCCTTATAAATTTGAATCGCAGTAGGGTTGTCTCCGTTTCTCCAAATTGCAGATGTTTGCCAGTAGGCACCACGGTCATTCAGCTTAAAACCTAATTGGTTTAAAGCTTCATGGATATCAGTCTGCTCTAAACGCGGGTACTGGGTCATCTCCTGCTCCGTTTTGTTCGATTTCTCCATTTGCTTGAAGTGCTTCTGTTAAGTCCTGTTGATCCCCTATTTCTTCTGCACTAAAGGCATCCATCTGAAAATGGATAACATTAGATTTAAGTGAATCGTCCGGCATCCTTACCGGCTCTGTGGCACGACGATAACTACGCCCTAGGTGCCGAGCCTTGACATTGATAATTTTATGGGTTCCAAAATTAGGCTCCTCATCTATTTCGTCTAAGGTCTTTTTACGTAGAATAAACATATGGGAACAAAACTGCGTGATTCGATCAGATAAGGAAACAATACTTTCGTCGTCTACTATATTTTCTGCACGCCGATTGTTAACCACCCCTGAGCGATTGCTCTGAACGGAGGTAATCATAGGGATAAGAGGCTCACCGTCTTTAACTATTTCTTTCTGGATAGTACGTTTAAATTTGTCAACCATTTCGCCCACAACTTGCCACTCCGACTTGTTTTGGCCTTGCGAATCCGCAGCAGTCTTAATGTAGTCAAACGAAAAAATCATAGGGTTACCTCGCCCTACAGTGGAAAAATAAAAACGACGCAGCGCTGCGATCATTTTATCTACGGTATAACCTCCCACATTGAAATAATAAAGTTTGATTTTTTTACTATGAATGTCGGCAAATGTTTTTCTTACTTGGGCCACGGTTTCTTCGCCCATTTGTCTCCATTGGCCTGTCTCAAGGTAGTGGTGAGGAACCCCTGTGTGAGCTGAAGCTTGGCGTGTGATGATTTCCTCTTTGCTCATCTCACCATTATCAAAGTGCAAAATAGGAATATTATGCATCGCTGAGACCTTAGAGCAGAAGTCTAAACAGAAACGGGTCTTGCCGACGCCAGAACGGGCCACTATGACCGTTATATTACCGGGCCTTAGGAGTGAGCCATAAAGCTCCTGAAGCCTCTGGTGAGGCCCTGAGAGGCCAAATTCGTCCACGGGGTTATTGCCTCTCTCTTCGATAAATTCTGCAAGTTCATCATAGATATTAACAGGCTTTTCGGGGCCGTTATCGAAGAGGTTCATCTGGCTATTGAAAGTCTCGTCAGCTAATTGTATTATCTCTTCAAACTCAGCGGAAGCGGGTATTTTTTTTACCTTCCGAGCAACCTCTTGGGCTGCTTCGTAGATAGACCTTCTAATTGAAAACTTTTTAAGCTCTTGCGCTATCTGTAAAACTTGGTTTGGTGATATAGCTCGAAGGGAAAGAGAAAAAATATAATCAGTAATATTTATATCTTGAGGGAAGCTTATGTTAAAAGACTGAATTCTTTGGGCTAGCACCACGTGGTCAACGCTACCGCCTTGGTCTAAGCACTGCTTAAGTGCACAAAAAATAGTACGATTAGTTTGATTGTCGTCAGCATAAAAATCCCCCTCATCAATGAAGCTTTGGATCTCAGCGTATTTTTCGGGATACTTAATTAATGCGCCCAGTAGGTGCATCTCCAAATCTAGAGAATGAATCATACAAAGAAACTGTGAAGAAGAATAAAGAACAAGTCAAGCTAAATCTGGATCTATGCCGTCATCCATCGCCGCCTTTTCACCCATCTCCATGTCTTGCAAAAACCTTTCTAGCGCCTTACGTAAACCCATTTCAATAATCTGCGAACTTATTTTGCATTGAATCATTGCTTTTCCTTCTTGATTTACATAAGCCAAAATAAAACCACCATCCTCACCGTTACCAGTAAATTCAAACATTTTATCTAAAAAACTTTCGGGAATAGTGAAAGCTTTTGCGGGGTTGGAATTATCTTCTTGTAACATCTATATATTTTACACCTAAAAAACTAGAAGTCTAGCAATTTATCTAAATCAGATAAGGTATTATCACCGTCAAAGTATTCTAATAGGACAATCTTATTTAGGTTGCAAAACTTGATTTTATCCTCATCTCTTTTGAGCTGTTTGAGGTAGTTTATTTTACTATTAGCATGCATAAAGGGAACAAATTTTGTGTGCTGCTTCCCTTGAACCTCTATGATAATATTCTTGGTGGCGTTATAAAAATCGAAAGTCATCCTGCTTCCCGCCAAGGGAAATTCTTCAAAAACTATATCATGGAGCCAATATTTTTTTAAATATTTTTTGACTGAGTTTTGAACCTTGCTTTTGCTGCCCGACTCCCAGTCAATCAGGTATTTTCGGGCAGATTTAACTTTTCTAGTTGAGCCAAATAGAGTTTTAAACACCATAGCTGGAAGTCAGCATCTTTCTAAAATAATTTAAAAGAAAGTTTTTAGTGGCTTCATTTTCATCTAAGAATTTAGAAAGCTGGTTTTCCCCTTGAATCTTTTCGGGAAACTCAACTTCTTCCTCACTTAGCATCGAGAGAAAATCTTCGTCAAACTCTATCCATCCGGCGCCTTTTTTGTTGGCCAGATCCCATAAAAACATCATGTCTAAAATTTCCTTCTCTATCCAAATGCTACGACCTCCGCTGCGACCGTAAACAATAGGATATTGAATTACGCAGTTGGTTTTTTCGTTGGGGCTTTTCTTTACTGTGATTTTAGCGTAGCGCCCAATGATCTTATTCTTTTCTTGATCATATTTTTCGTTAGGTTTTTGTAGGATCTGATCTGTTTTAAAACAGGGTTCAAACTCTAGAATAAAATTAGCAAAATGGAGGAGCGCATTACCTCCTGTTGCAGAAGTTTGTCTCACTGGGGCTTTACTGTAGGGATCGAGCTTAATGTCGGCTCGAACCTGACTGACAAAAATGGCCATATGCCCTCTTTTTGCTAAAGCAATGCTGACTCTCTTCATAAAGTCCGAAGCAATGACAGCTCCACCGGCAACTTTCTTAGACTCAACAAAGGGTTTATCCATATCCCCTTTGGATATAAGACCATCTACGGAATCTAAAATAAAGCAATATTTTGTATCACCTTCATTTTTCCCCACTAACATGCGTAAAGCCTCCACGACGGTTTCATAAATATTGCACTCGAACACAAAGCAATTGCCGTCCTCCCATGCTTCCGAATCAAAAACAAAATCTACACCGGAACGGTTACGCATCTCTTTGCTCAAACGCCCTTCAGCTTTAATGTAGAAGCCTCGTCCGTTCGGAATGGTTTTAAGGAAATTCTTCATGACCTCTAGAGCTTCAGAAGTTTTGCCTCCTTCGTTTATGCCGGTGAATCTATGTAGACCCGGACCGAAGCCGCCTCCTAATTCGTAATCCACAACAAGGCTACCGCTGGAAACCTTATAGTCGTGCTCTTCTTCATAGTTATAGTGGTCTTTCTCGTTATTCTTTAAGAAAGAACTCATCAGTTGGTTTGGGGTAAGCGTTTTGCTTGTGTCCGTTTTTTTTTGTCTTGCCATTGTATTATAAAAATGTCATATCTGTAACGTCTGCGCTACCGGAGTTTTCAAGGGTTTTCACAAGGTTACGTTGCTGAAAATGATCGGTGTTGATAAAGGTATAACCTCCCAGATCGTAGGTACCATCGTGTATGGAGGGAAATTTTGTTAAAAAAATAGGCTTCTTTAGTTCGGGAAACTCTATCACTGCAGCTGGGTAAACCCGAGGAGTGACCGACAGAGGTGTAACTTTCTCGCCATTGATCTTGAAGGAAGCTGTAGAGGGGTCTTTAAGAAAAAAGGCAAAGATCTCATTAGTTGGTTCATTGTAAACTAAGCGATCAATATTTTTTTCTTCTAAATGGGTATCGGTGCACTGAGATTTAAACGACGACGCAAACTCATCTTCTTCTAAATGGAACTCCTCAAAATTAAAATAATCCTGAAGGCAGGCGGTCATAAAGTGTTCGCCACACCAATATTTGGTAACTAATTGTCTGGGAATATTGATATCATCGAAGCGGGGGTAGGTGGAAAATTTTCTAACTAAATAATCTTGATTGAAAAAATCGACGTTTCCGGAAAAAACTATGCAAGTCGAAACGAAATATTTAAACATATCGCCGGTTTTTGTCTGTTTCTGTTGTTCGGTATGTTGAATAAAATACCCAGATTTATTGTTGTTTCGCAAAGCGTTAGAGCTTTTATTTAAGTAGTCATTAATCTCTTGGGGGGTGTGTTTTATATCGTAAGTGAAAGAATGAAAATGGCCATAACCAAGACCTTGCGCTATTTGAATCCCTTGAAATATTAAATCTAAATGAGCAAGCCCACTATCATGAATGTAATTGCGGGTAACCAAGGAAGGCTCAGCGCGGCTAGGCAAACCTTTTCGGTTAGAGTCCAATAGAAACAAGCAATCTATAAAGGTTATTCGGTTAGACTCTTCTACAAGGTTGCGTCTTTGAAAAAAGGCGTAATCCACTTCTCTGGATATTTTCTCGTCAATCTCACAAGAGGACACGTATAGTATGTCCCCATTAAAGGAGCGTAATGTTTTTAAAAGCTCTAAACATTTAGAGACTTTGTTGCTATTGTCGCAGTAGCCATTTACAATAAGAAGCTCTTTAGTTTTATTGGCTTGTTTTAACTGAAAAATCATTTCTTGGTAAGGAAATCCTTGATGGATTTCGGGCGCCGCTCTATTATAATATCTTCCCCGGATTTTTCCGTAGAAAGTTCGATGTTATTATCTTTTTTAATGCTATATTTTGTTTCTTGATATTTTTTTTCAAGGGCATCTTTAAAAGGCCATGCAAAAAATTGAGCCAAACTGTAGAGCTGTTGTTCTTTTGTGCCAAATTTAAGTTTGATTGTGATGGGCTTGAAGTTAACTCTTAACCAAAACTCCTCCCCCGGATAAAGTTTAATTAGTTTTTTTAAAAAAAATGACTCCTTCTTCCAGAAGGTTCCTAAATTTTTTTTGGGTAAGGGTAAGTGTTTTCGTATAATCTCACGGCGCAAGGCTAACGTAGATTTAGGTTTTTCAAAATACCCAAATAAAATAGAGATTTTCTCAAGGAAGTTGCGTCTATACGACTTTTTTTTGTCAAAAGTTAAGCTGTCTACTTTCACTTGAGGCAGTGTGATGCAAGAAAAACGGAGAGTCAAGAAAAAAAGAGGGCATTTAAGCCCTCTTGCGTTGTTTTTTTAAGGGTAGTATTAACGCAGCGTCTCTGCGCGCTGTTCTGGTGCCTAAGTCAGAGGTATTTAACCATGCTTTCTTAACTTGCTCCTGTAACTTATCATCTATCTCATAATCCGTCTTAATTGACGGTACGAGTATTCTGAAAGACTGTACCTCGTCTTTTAGGTCACCGTACTTGTCGGGGAATCAGCAATTTGAGTAGCGCCTGCTAGATCGAATTCTTTTTTAATGGTGTTCGGCAACGCTGCGACGAACTTTGTACCCTTCTTTTTTACGAAACTAACTAGCTTCTTCTTAAACTCATCATAAGACATGTTCCCGGACATCCTACCAAAATTAGAAACCGCATCGGGGACATCTGCGGGGGTTGCGATTGGAAAACTGCGTTTGCCGGGGAATAAAAAATCGCTATCTTTCAGGTTAGATCTTTTTTTTCCTCCAAAAAACTTCTGGGCAGCTTCCTCTATATCAATCTCAAGAGTGTCGAGACCAAATTGAGTATGCCTGCTAAGCTTCACTGCGTCAGCGGCTCGAGCTTTGTCAAGCTTCTCGTCTCTTTTGAGATAAAAAACCTCAGCTTTTTTCTTCTCAGAGGGTTTGCCCTTTTTAAGCTTTTTGATTTTAGATTGATCGTCGCTGACCGCATCTTTTTCGTGCTCTTTTTTTTCTTTAGGGCTGTCTTGTTTTAGCTCTTTCGTGTCTATCTTGTCCCACTCTTTTTTGGTTTTAGCTGAACTGGACTTGAGCGGAAAATCTTCGCTTCGACGGGAGCGAGGGAAAACCTCGTCATCTTTAACGTCTTTCTTGTCTTCTTTTTCGTCTTTTTTGAGGCTTTGTATTTCTTTTTTTAGGTTTTTTACAGCATCCTCATGATGCTTAAGCCTCTCGTGAAGGGTTTCGCTGTCTAACGCCCTTTTATCTTGACGGTATTCCTTCTTCTCTAGGCCTTCTTGCTGCTCTTTATCTGTCGCAGCTACCGCTGTGGTGTTAGCCTTTTCGGGGATTATTTTTTTTGAGGAAGTCATTTTTATTGTTTTTAAAGGTGTTTTTGCCCTCTTCTTTCTTAACTATAAAATAAATTTTAGATTTAGGACAAAGTTTCATATTTAATATACTTTACACCTAGTTCTGCGTGCATGGGAATGAAAAACCTTAAATAGTTGCTTTTAGTTATTATCACCACACCCAGACAATGTAGTCGTCGCCACTCCAGTCTTGGGGAAGGATGTCGTATTGTTTTCTTTTTATTTCCATTTGCAATAATTAGGGTTTGAGGCCCGCTTGCGGCGCATGTGCTGTCTTTTTTGTTCCCTTCTTTTTTCTAAATTTTCCTCGTCATATTTCTTCTGAGCTCGTAATTGGGCTTGTTTACCTTTTGTTGTTTTAAGGTATTTCTCTTGGTGTTTGTTTTTCACGCAAGGGAAAGGAGGCCGTTTTCTTTAAGAGTAACGCCCTCGAATTTAAATGTTCTGCAAGGAGGTGGGGGCTCATTTATTAGTACTTCGTCCACTGCGGCGCGAAGTGAAGCGTTATGTTCGTAGTATTTATAGGTTTCAACATCATAGGGATCTCTCTCTATGTCTAGTTTTTTCGCTTTAAGAAGTCTTCCCCATTTAATAGCACTAGTAGGGTTCCCAGCCCTTTCTGCGGCCCAAAATAAATCATGAATAGGTTCTGCTCGCAAGGGGTTGTCATTGTAAGATCTTTCAAGGAGTTTTATTTGTCCTTCATAATCATGCAGCCTTTCGTGAAGTTGGGATTTAAAATAAAAAATAAACCAATCCGGACCATCTATGAAGGTGTCGATAAATCTCTCATAATAATAAATGCCCTTTTTAAGAAATTGAATCACATCATGTTTGCCATACGGAAAAAGATCGTACGCATGCTCTTCGTCAATATCATGCGCTCCGTAATTGAAAGAACGACAAAGGTAGAAAAGGTAATACCTTTCACGGTGAATATTTGACCCTTCTTGCAAGCGCCTTAGCATTTGTAGCTCAAACTTAAGAACATCTTCATGGTATTTTACTGGGTTTTCATGACTATGGCCGACCCCTTTACCCGCTTCATGACGAAAAGAGTAAGGTAGAATAACGCGACTGTAAGTCTCTTCGTCTTCCGGGTTGTCAACGTCTAATACAATTTCTTCATGAGCTTCATCGTCTCTCCATTTCCATTTTACATGAAAATTCCAAATCCATGTACGGGGAATGCAATAACCCCCATTGCTAAAAATCACATCATAGCTATCAGGGTTTTGTTTTTCAAAGAAAGCCCAATCGAAACTATCATCTATTTTCATAATCTCATCGGCATCAATTCTTAAAATATAATCACATTTATGGTCGGTTTGGCATAGGTAGTCCCAAGCTTGTTGGCGGTTGACTCCCGGATTAGTCCACCCATTAGGGTTTTCATAAAGAACTGCTGGTACGTCAATCTTTTTAAAATAGTTCCTAACTATATCCTGAGTACCATCAGTAGAGCCGTTGTCAACTAAAACAATGTAATCAACATAGTCGACCGCACTCTCTATCATATCTTCAATGATGGAGGCTTCGTTTTGGATGTGGGTCCATAGACAGAATTTGATAGTGTTTTGTTTCTTAGCCATATTGTAATTTCTTCATGGTTTGGGATACAGCTGTGTCCAAATCTATGTATTTGTAAGTAGCCAGCCTGCCCGTAAAAACAACATTTTTCTCCGCTTTTGTCATTTCTCTATATTGTTGGTACAAAGCAGGGTTTTTTCCATAGTTTTCTGGATAAAAAGGCTCGTTTGATCCAAAAACCTCATCGTGCTTGCAAGAATATTCACGATGAATAATCGCTTGGTCTAAGTTGTCGTTACCATAAAAATGAGAGTGATCAATACACCTTAGCCAAGTTTTGTCTTTGTTGCACTCATTCAGCTGAAACATTTCTTGTTTATCGGTTTTCTCCCACTCAAAAATCAAAGAACGATACCCTAATCTCCCGTGGCAATAATTAAAATACCCATCCACCTTCCCGGTATAAACCAATAAATCGCATTTTTGCTTACGCCATGCATCTGGCTCACAGCCTACATGAACCTCAACCCCTTCTAGCATATTCTCAAACATTTCAACATAGCCGCCAAGAGGAACCCCACAATAGGGATCATTATGATAACATCGGTTGACCCCACTTCGGACCTTGTTGATGCGAGACGTAACTTCAGCAGGAAGGTTCTCCCATGTTTCCCCCCACATTTTTTCGCTATAATCTCTAAAAATTAAATCAATAATTTCTTCATGACTTTTCTCGCCAATTAATTCTTTTGATTTGTCGTTAAAGGGCACGGGAATAATGCCTTCTTTTGTGTTGGCAAAAACAATAGGGCAAAAATTATTAAAAGTAGCAAAGCGCCCCACAAAATCCCAAATATATTTTCGGTTCGTATGGAAAGCATGGGCTCCGTATTTGTGAACCGTCACGCCGTCCACTACTTCATCGTAACAATTGCCGCCTATGTGTGGACGCGTCTCGAAAACTTCTACATCGTACCCTCGTTCTTTTAGGATTACCGCTGCGGTAGCTCCTGAGATACCACAACCCACTATTATTGCTTTCATTTATTTAATTGGGCAAGCGCCACCTTCACACTCAAGCCCTTCAAGAGTTTGACCATTGCCTACGGAAACAGCTGCAACTTTTTTAATAGCCAGAGAAAGTTTCCTGTAGGTTTCTGCGTCAATCTCTTCGTAGGGAGCTTGGGCGAACCCGTGCTCTTGGTGCAGAAGAAACGAAACGCTTTTAATACTGTTTTTATAATTTTCTCGTAACCACTCTTTAATCTCCCCGAGCTCCTCCTTGCGGTAATAAACAGTGCAGGACACCGCATTATCGGACCACTTTTGTTGTATTTTTTTGACAAGCTCTAGTTGGTCGACGGCACTCATCTGTTTTGCTAATTTGGCATTTTTCCCAGCTTCACAAGGAAACTCGACTATAACGGTATCTCTGTTGAGAGTACCGTCAAAGTTCTTTACAAATTCAACATGGTATCCCGTTGTTTTGCAGGTTTCAACCAGCGCGTCTTGGCTGGACATTCTAACTCGTCGGATATAATATTGAGAGTAAGCGGGGTGAACCCCGGGGGTCGCTCCAGCAAGAAGGCTTAATGTGCCACTCGGTTTAACTGTGGTCAGCTTAATGCTCTCGGGCCAACCTTGTTTTTTGCTCCATTCTTTGTCAAACTCTCGCAAAGCTTCGTAGCAATCACTAAGCCATTCCAACTTTTCATTGTGTAAAGACTGGCAAATGCCTGTAACTCCTTGCCCTATTCTAAAGTTTTTGTGAACAATTTTATTTGTATCTTCGTGAATAAAAGGAAGCGCACAAATGGCTTTTTGAGTCTTGTAAAGGAGTTTCGAGCACTCTATAAGCTCTTGCTTAGACTCTATGTTGTTGAGATACAATTCGGCCAAATTACAGCACTCTTTATCTGCCAGCGATATTTCTCCGCAAGGGTTAGTTCCTTCGCAATTTTCCTTGGCCTTTTCTCCCGTCCTTCCAAACTTGGAGCTCAAAGCAACATTGAAAAATCCATAGGGCTCGCCGTTGCCAGCGTAACCATCCCACACACCTTCAGCAATATGGTTATAACTGTCACAATAAATAGTATTGTTACTCATTGCTCTCCAGTTGGGTATATTACCTAAATCCCACCTCTTAGCCTTAATGTAAAGGTAATCATCTGGATCGCCAAGGGCGATTTCAGCAGAACGCCTAACGTTGCCAGCAACGACTACGGAGCCGATGATGTTAGCAATATCAAGTACGTCAATGCTACGGAGCTTCTTGCCTTCCCTTTCTTTTATGACTCCTACAATTTTCTCTATCCCTTCTACTAAGATTTCTGGGCCACTGGCTGTGCCTCCAAAGCCGCCAATAGGTTTACCAGCACTTCTAACAAGGACTGTTGAATAGTTGAAAGATTTTCCTGTTACAAAGCAAGCCTCTAGCACTTTGCTTAGCAGTCGGACCCAACCCTCCCTACTGTCAGGAACAATGAAATCAGCGTCGTTAGTATTCTTAACGGTAATCTCAACCCCTCTTTTAACTCTAGGGAGTTCGTGAATGTCTTCTCGTCGAATAGAATAACCGACCCCACCTCCAAGCATAAGGTTTTCAAAAATAAAACAAAAATCCTCTGGTTTTTTAATGGCTGTAAACCAGCAGTTAAGGAGGCTGTTGCCCCCAAACCTGTCAACAGTAGAGGTACCAAGTTGCCAAAGCCCACGTCCTGCGAAGTTACACTTTAAATTAAAAACAAGGTCAAATAGCTTTTCTGCCTCTCTCTTTGTGTAGTTGGCTCCAATTTTTTGGGCTCCGTTAATACATCTGGCTATTGTTTCGTACCATTCTTCCAGATTCCCGTCCTCTTTAGGGCGAGAATAGGTTCTTTTATAGACAATATATCCTAGTCCGTTAAAACCCCATTTAGGCTGTTTATTCTTGTATTTTTGTACGAAATCTGGTGACAGTATGTCGGGGTTGCTTTTCTTAGTCATTGCTATTCTTTACGTGCCTCACGTTGAGGTGTCAAAAGTCTGCACTAATTCCATATCTCTGTCAACCATTCTTTTCACTAGGTCATCAAAATTAACTTTTCTTTCCCAGTTTAAATCTGTTTCAATGCTCGTGGGGTCTCCCAGTAAAAGCTTCACTTCTGCAGGACGAAAATATTTAGGGTTAATACAAACAAGTGCATCGCCTGTTTCTGGGTTAAAGTATTCAATGTTCGATTGTTCACTGCCGCCAACCTTAGAGGTGTTCAGCTTGAAGGGGATGCCTGCGAAAGTTAGAGCTTTTTCTAAAAATTCTCTAATAGTATGAGTCTCGCCAGTAGAGATTATGTAGTCCTTAGGTATGTCGAAGTTGGGGTTATTCTCTTTTTGGTTGACCATTTTCCAGATCCCTTCTACATAATCCTGAGCGTGACCCCAGTCTCTTTTAGAGTCTAGATTTCCTAACTGTAACGCTAAAGGTTTTTTCTCTTTATCGATAAAGCGACGTAGAAGGGCTACTCCTTTCGTAATTTTACGTGTTACAAACTCTTCTCCTCTGCGTTCACCTTCGTGGTTGAAAAGCCATCCTTGAACCGCGTATAGGTTGTAGCTCTCTCGGTAAACTTTAACTAAATGTCGAGCTGCGGCTTTTGCAGCCCCATAAGGTGAGCGAGGACGCAATGGGTGTTCCTCGTTTTGAGGGGAGTATAACACATCTCCAAACTCTTCACTAGTACCTGCGTTATAAAAGCGGGTTTGAGGGGAAAATTTCCGTATCGCCTCTAAAATATGCAAAACTCCTGTCGCGTTAGCGTGCCACGTAGCCACAGGAATATCCCAGCTGGCACCCACATAGCTTTGGGCCGCAACATTAATAAAATAGTCTGGCTGATATTTCTGGACAATATTTTGGATTGACTCATTATCTGTGAGATCGAAATAAGTTTTTTCAAAACGAGGGTTATCTAATCGATGCTGAATATTGTCATAATTTTGAACAGAAACTCGGCGGAAGCATGCTACTATATGGCAGTCTGTATTGTCCAACAGGTAGTCAACTAAATGGCTACCGTCTTGTCCTGTTACTCCTGTTACTACTACTTTAGTTTTCATTGATTAATTCTGTTCTGATTTACTGTGTACCAATTATATGTTTTCTTTAATCCTTCTTCAAGGGAGGTTTGTGCCTCGAACCCAAACTGCTTCTTAGCTTTAGAGGTGTCAAGGCATCTCCTAGGCTGGCCATTGGGGCGACTTACATCCCATGTGATTTCCCCTTCGTAGCCTACTAGTTTTTTCACGGTTTCGGCTAACTCTTTGATCGAAGTCTCTTTCGCTGCTCCGATATTAATAGGGTCCGGTTCATTATAGGTCGAGAAAGCTTTCCAAATGGCATCAGCGCAATCCCCTGCATATAAGAACTCTCGAGATGCGGACCCGTCGCCCCACAGGCAAACGGCAGGATCTTTATTTACTTTAGCTTCGTGAAATTTTCGTAGCATCGCTGGAATCACATGAGAATCCTCAAGGTCAAAATGATCATGTTCGCCATACATGTTGACTGGAATTAAATGAATTATATTATGGCCGTATTGTTGAGAAAGCGCTTGAGCGCCAACCAGTAAATTTTTCTTAGCCAAACCGTAGGGCGCATTGGTCTCTTCGGGGTAACCGTTCCAGAGGTCTTCTTCTTTGAAGGGAACGGGTGTATGTTTTGGGTAAGAGCATACCGTTCCCAAGGTTACCGTCTTCTTGAGGTTGAGTTCGTGAGATACCTTCAGGACGTTGAGGCTCATCTCGACATTATTCAAAAAGAAATCAGCAGGTTTACGTTGGTTTATCCCAATGCCTCCACACTCTGCCGCAAGGTGTATAATGGAGTCAATATCATTGTAAAGACAATAATAATAAACCTCATCATACTTCAAGCAGTCCATTTCGGCGCTGGGAGGAGTGAAGAGCTGGTAGATATCCTCTCCATCATAGTTCTTTTGCTTGTTGATTTCCTCTATTTCATGGGTAATTTTATCGACCAAATGATGGCCTAAAAATCCAGTTGATCCTGTTAATAAAATGTTCATAAATGTAAAAGCTGTCTTTGGTTTGAAGATGTAAAATCTCCCAAGATTGTTGACCCGTGAAAGTCTGGTAAATAGTTTAAGCGAATGATATTATGTGAAGCCATGTAGTTTTCAATTTCTCTGTGTTTTTTATTTGCGTAAACCATTAAAAACCCTCCTCCTCCGGCCCCTATTATTTTCCCTCCAAGTATACCGAATTTGGCTTTTAGTTCAGCGTACATAGTATCAGCTAAAGAGAAGGACATGTCGGAGCTAAATTCTTTTTTTAGTTTCCAATAATCGTCCAGCATGAGACCGTAGTCATCGAAGTTTTTACTTTCTAAAATATCTAAAGTTTTATATCCCAGCTCTTTTACTTTAAGCATGCGCTCTTCATTGCCTTGATTCGGTGTGTCAAGCTTAGATAGAATGTCAGAGGCGTTTCTTTTCTTTTTTAAAAAATAAATATGCAAGTTATTAAGAAGATCTAAAAGAGACCCATATTCAAGGCGCACGTTTTTAACATTTACTTTTCCTGTAGGGGCTATGTCTAAAACCCTTAACCCTCCAAAAGCTGAAATATATTGATCTTGCTTTCCTACCGGATAGCCTAAACGGTTTATCTCTATCTCGCATGCCTCTTCAGCTAATTCTTGAGGGGAGCGTTGCTCTTTTTTATAATGGCGTATGGCATTCAAAAGGGCGACTAGATAGCTTCCGGAAGACCCTAGTCCTGTATTGCCCGGGGCGTCCCCACAGCTGCTAATTTCAATAGATCTCTGTAAGCCGTGGGCTTTTAAGGCCTCACGAGCCCTTTCGTGTTCTAGGTCCTCTAAAGAATCAACAACCTCCGTTCTTAAATAACGAACCTTAATCTGGGACTCTAGGTAGTCGGGCTTTAGGGTGAGATAGATATGCTTGTCAATAGCCATCGACACTACAAACCCTCCATGCTTTCGGTAAAAAGAAGGTCGATCTGTACCTCCTCCTCCCAGTGTAATTCTGTATGGGGAGCGAGACAGAATCATAAGGAATAGTTTGCTGCCTGCGCGTCCTTATAGAAATCCTGCACAGTCTCTAGAGAGTACCCTTCTAGATCTTTATTTTTTAGTTTTAGTTTTTTTAATAGGCTGGAAGGCACCGTAATAATATCGCACCCCAGTTCGTCTGCTTGATAGATACTGTATGTTTCTCGACAGCTTGCCCATAAAAGTTCAGAAACAGAATTTAGTCGGAGTATACCTTTGCAGGTTGTCATCGTGTAAGCAGGGTTGATTCCTGTGTCGGCAATTCGGCCAGCAAAAACAGATACTACTGATGGCGTAGTGGGGCTTAAGTAACCAGACAGCTCTTTAACCTGTCTTACTGTCATAACGGCTGTTACGTTAACTTTAACACCTTTCTCTCCCAAATGTTTGACGATAGGTCCGGTAAATTCCCCTTTGGTATTACTGATGGGAATTTTAGCATAGAAGTTCTCGGAGACAGAAGAAATAATTAATGCCTGTCTCTGCATTTCTTCAAGCTCATCCGCTATAACCTCCACCGAAACGTGTTTTTCTTTAGGTATTTTTTCTGCAAGGTTGTGAGCAAATTCCATATAGTCTTTTACCCCAGCTTTTCTCATTAAGCTTGGGTTGGTTGTAAAGCCTTTGATTTGATCATCGTCTTTGTACTTGAGAATTTCCTCAAGGTTTGCTCCATCTAGAAATGTTTTAATTTTCATAGTTATAGTTTGCTAACAAATGCCATATAATTCCTTGCCATTCTTCTGCGTGAGGAGTAATCATTGATTCTTCTACCACAGGAACTAAAACACACACGTCTGAGTATTGTCTCGCATAGCCACCCCCCCGGCTAACGATGGAATAAACCGAAGCCTTGTGGTCGACCGCATACTGCACAGCCCGAACAATATTTTGAGAAGTGGTGGAAGACCCCCCTCCTACCGATAAAACTAAAACTGCATCTTGACTGTTAAAATTAGAAATTTTTAACCATTCCACAAAGCAGCTGTCCCAGCCTTCGTCGTTAATTCGGGCGGTAAGTTCTGCAACATTGTCGGTAGGTGCGTAACACTCAATTCCAACAATCTTTCTGAAGTCATTGGCACAATGAGAAGCGTTTGCTGCGCTTCCGCCCACTCCCAATATAAATAAGCGCCCTTTTCTTTCTTTTAAGGATTGAATACCCTCAACAAGGAGAGCAATTTCTTTTTTATCAATAGAGTCACAAATTTCTTTAACTTCAGTTAGGTATTTGGTTATGTAGTCTTTTGCTTTATCCATTCTTCTATGGTTATGGTAGGGTTGTAGTTTAAAAGTGTTCGTGCCTTAGAGATGTCTGCTAAAGTATTTTTGGCTTCAC
>Ga0080013_1000635_pt1 | contig 49255 bp, 57 predicted proteins | sample ETNvirenome_6_85_FD_69236 | JGI IMG/M metagenome (GOLD analysis project Ga0080013, IMG submission 69236) | Marine viral communities from the Pacific Ocean - ETNP_6_85 (SPADES assembly) (version 2) | ecosystem: Environmental > Aquatic > Marine > Oceanic | place: Pacific Ocean | collected 2013-06-19
TTTGAATATAGATATGGTGAATTGGATATTCAAACACATGATGTCCTTATCGGAGAGCAAGGTCCAACTACTTCAGATATTTATACTTACTTATTTTTTGATAAGTGTAATACAGGCTCTACTAATTCCAGCACTTGTGTAAGTTATAATTGGAACTCTAGCAGTAATTCCTACAATACTTTACTGGAGGATGGCGGTTCTTTATATGGTTTAGGTTCTGGAAACGCCTTGGATTGTACTAGTGCTTTAAATAATACCGCCTGTCCGGGCTATGCGGCTGCTTATTTAACACAACAATGTAGCTTAGATGGTTTATATTCAACGCAGTGTCCTACTTATTGGGATGATTTATTTGATTATGAGTGTACTCAAAACCCTCAGTCCTCTATGTCATGTTCTGGTTATGTGGCTGAAACTTATGCCTATGATACTTCTTATGAAGATAATTATGACTATGGATATACCGAAGATGATATGTGGTATGACGAAGAATACGATGAATATTTATACCCTGATGATCCTTGCTATGAAAACGCTTGTGCAGACTTTACAGATGAGGATTGGTATGAATTAGATATAGAACAGTTTGGACAAGAGCAAGTCGATGAGTGGTTTGGTACAGACGTGGTTTTCAGTGAAGAAGGCATGGTTGAGTGGGAGACAACAACTATGGAGTCTTACGATGATGTTGATGTTTTAATGGATGAGTATGACCTAGAACAAGAAGCTATATGGGCGGCAGAAGAATTAGCGTGGCAAGAAGAACAGAGAGTGTATGAGGAAGAAGTTTACTTAGAGGTATATGAAGAAGTATATGAAGAGACCTACTTAGAAGAAGTATATGAAGAGACCTACTTAGAAGAAGTATATGAAGAGACCTACTTAGAAGAAGTGTATGAGGAAATATATGAAGAAGTTTATTTATTTGAGCCTGAACAAGAGTACGATGTCCCTGCTTCAGAAGACCTTATGTTTAATTTTGAACACGAACAACTTGTCGAGGTTTTTGAAGAAGTGCCAACGGAATTTTTAGAATTTGAAACAATAGAAGAATTGGAGGAGTGGTTTGAAGAGGAACAAGAGGAAGAACTGGTTGAAGAAGAAATGGATCAAGATAGAGACTTGGAGGATGCGGAGACAGTTGAAGAAGAGAGCGAAGACAGAGAAGAAAATATCGATATTGTTGTCGCAGAGAACGAAGATAAAAGAAACAACAAAAGAGCAGAACAACTAAATGTTGTTGCAAACACCATTAGAGCCGCCAGTAATAGTGTAAGCGGTACAACGTCAGGGACCTCTATACAGTCTACGGGCAATTCTGTTGCTTCTGGGGGCGTTTCTAGCACTACAAGTACCGCAGTAGCCAGTTCAGCATCAGGAGGCGGTATAAGCACCAGTAATTCGCCTAGTATTTCTGCTCAAGTGGCCAGTTCAGCAATACAAACACAGCAAGTTTTGTCGATGAGCGCAGGCTCTGCTGGGATAGGTGGGTCTAGTGTTAGTGTAGATACTTCATCTATTTCTGGAGCTTCTGGAAGTATGGACACAAGCGGTGTAATAGCAAGTACAGACTCTGTTGGGATGGGTGGGTCTAGTGTTAGTGTAGATACTTCATCTACTTCTGGGAGCATGGACACAAGCAGTGTAGTAGCAAGTGCAGATAATACCGCAGTTGGCAATACCAACAGTAACAGCAATGTAGCTGTAGGATCAGATACCACCAACACCACTGAAACCACCGACAACACTAGTGTTGCAAGTAATACTACAGGTGGACAAAACACAGCAGTGGGGAATACCACTGGAGACAATAATACCGCAGTAGGAAATACCACGGGTGGACAAAACACAGCAGTTGGTTCAATGGAGACAGTAATGGGTGAAGTATCTGCTTCTGACGCTGATCAAATAGCCGATCAAATTGTGGCTCAAAACATAGAAGATCAGCAAGAACAGTTAGAAGAACAACAGCAAGAAACAGGTGAATATGGTGATGAAGCACAGTTAATTGCCTATATGGGTTTTGTTCCAGGGTTTGATGATTATAGACAGGTTAGCCTTGCTGATGCGCCCGTTTGGTATGAACCTAAAACAATTTATGCTAATGTAGCTATACCAGATAATAATTCTGCATTTATCGGTTTGTATGGAAACAGTTTAACCGGTATGAATAATTTAATTAATATGCAACCTAGTTTAGATGGAGGAACATTATAATGGATTGGTTTCAATCAAAAGCGGCACAGATCATAGGCTTAGTTTCTATTATAGGAACACTAGCGGGCTTCGGCTACACCGGCGCTACCTATGTCAATAGGATAGAAAACTTAGAAAAGAAGATAACTAAGTATGTTAATGAAACAGACGCACTAGCAGACCAATTAGTTGACTTAGAAAAACAGGTGGTAACAGTTGACGAACAAATTAAATCGTTAAATATAGAAACACAAGATTTAAGCCCTATTAAAGCAGACATCGTTGCACTACAAACAAGCGTTGCAGGAATCAATGCAACCATAGAAATTGTTTATGTTGATGTGCAGTCCTTGAAGAACATCAACGATAACCCATTGGCGAATTGATATGAATGATCAACATTATCCTAGCGGCAGATTTGGTGGAGACATGGATCGAAATGAAGTCGAAATGGACCTTAATAAGTTCATGGCGATGGTACAAGAAATTGGTGAACTTAAAGACAAGATAAGGGATTTAGAGGATGTTAAAAACAACAACCCTTTTCAAAAAGTTATTTTTGTGGCACAGGCTGTTGATAGCTGGAGAATCTTTCCAAGAGTGTTTTTATCTGTTTACATGTACTTATTGTACTTCACAACGTTCTGGTTTATGGATTTAGCTGAGCCTTCCTTTGAACAATCAGGACTAATTTCTATTGTTGTCGGTGCAGGTGCAGCATGGTTTGGGCTTTACGCAGGGACCAGCGGTTCTTCTAAAAGCTTTAAAGGCGAAAAAGAATGAAACTAGCCTTAGTATTGGCGGGGCTTTTATTTGTGTCTGTTTCTATTAATGCTATTGTTTTTACTAAACTAGACAAAGCAAAAGTTGAACTACAAACCGCCATTAATAATCAGGCGGTACTTGAAAGAACTGTTCAAGAGCAAAACGAACAGATTGTAAAAGCGCTTGAATCAGCAAAAAAGACCCAAGCGCAAATTCAAAACCTGAATACTCAATACTCTGCAAGTCAAGCGCAAGTCACCAATTTAAGGAATAAGTTTGCTAAACACAATCTTGAAGGTATGGCTCTAGCTAAACCGACCTTATTACAAGGCAAAGTTAATAAGGCTTCGGCAAGAGTAGTTGAGAATTTAACTATTATAACCAACCCAGACCAATTTGATGAAAAAGCTGCTAATAATACCTCTACTGCTAATTAACGGGTGTGGCACATACTCGCTTTTAGGCGATTTAGCGAACAGGGAACCCCAAGTCAAGCCTGTAGAAGTGGTCAGTGTGGCAAAAAGATCGCCCATTTATCATCCACCTCTACCAGAACCGATTGAATCGGCTGCAATTGAGTGGAGAATACTTTCTCCTGATGTAATGCAAGTGTATTTAGCTGCAATTGAGGCTGGCGAAGAGCCAAGAGTAGCGTATTATGGGCTAACTTCTCAAGGCTATGAGAATTTAAGCATGACAATGGGTGAAATTACCAGGTATTTAGAACAAATACTTCATGTTGTAGGATATTATAGGGAGTTAGACGAAGAAGAGGAAAAAGAATAGTGCCATACAGTAAATACAATTTTAGACCAGGAATAAACCGAGAAGGAACTGATTATAGTAACGAAGGCGGTTGGTATGACGCCAATTTGGTACGTTTTCGTCAGGGTAGGCCAGAGAAAATAGGAGGTTGGACCAAAGACAATGTTAATACTTATCTAGGCACAGCTCGTGCACTGCATAGTTGGGTGGATTTGGAGTCTACTCGATACCTTGGACTAGGGACAACTTTAAAATACTATGTGAATGAAGGTAATAGTTATTATGATGTAACGCCTATTAGAGCCACAACTTCGGCCGGAGATGTAACTTTTTCTGCCTCTGACGGGGACGCTACAATTACCGTAGCTGACACCGCACATGGAGCTGTGAAAAACGACTTTGTTACTTTTAGCGGTGCCGCTACTCTGGGCGGTTTAATTACTGCTGACGTTCTTAATCAGGAATATCAAATTGCAACCATTGTTAATGCTAATAGTTACACCATTGAAGCTAAAGACACTGACGGCGATACAGTTACAGCTAATAGTAGTGATTCAGGGAACGGTGGATCAAGTGTTGTTGGGGCTTATCAAATTAATGTCGGACTAGATGATTATGTTTCTAGCACAGGTTGGGGAGCAAGCCCGTGGAGTGATGGCACTTGGGGAACTGTAACTGCTCTGTCTGATACTAACCAATTAAGACTGTGGACGCACGATAACTTTGGCGAAGACTTATTAATAGGACCTAGATACGGAGGTATATATTATTGGGACTCTTCTTCTGGAACAAATACCAGAGCCGTTGCTTTGTCGGCTCTTTCAGGAGCTAATTTGACTCCAACAAAAGCGCTGCAAGTCATGGTCTCAGAAAAAGATAGACATGTTATCTGCCTGGGAGCAGATCCTTTAAATGCAGGAGGAACAGCTAGAACAGGGTCGATAGATCCTTTATTTGTTTGCTGGAGTGACCAGGAGAACGCGGCTGAGTGGGAGCCAAAATCAAGTAACACATCAGGTTCTTTAACACTTTCATCTGGCTCAGAAATAGTCGGTGGTCTTTCTTCAAGAGAAGAAACTTTAATTTGGACAGACAGCTCTTTATACAGTATGCAGTTTGTCGGCCCTCCATATACGTTTGGCGTTAATTTGGTTAATCAAGGTGTTGGATTAGTTGGTCCTAAAGCAGCTGTTAATACGCCTTTGGGTGTGTTTTGGATGGACCAAAAAGGGTTTTATTCCTATGACGGAAGTGTCTCGGCTGTGCCTTGCTCTGTGCATTATTATGTTTTCAGTAATTTTAATGTAGGCCAAACGTATAAAGTCTTTGGTTTTCTTAACAAACAGTTTAATGAAGTGGGATGGTTTTATCCTTCAGAAGACACTACGGAAATTGATCGTTATGTCGTCTACAACTATCAAGAACAAACCTGGAGTATTGGTCAATTAACCCGGTACGCTTGGATAGATCAAGATATTACCTCTTATCCAAGGGCAACTTATAATAGTTATTTGTACAAGCATGAAACAGGAAATGACGATGACGGATCGCCCATGGACAATGTGTATATTGAATCAAGTGATTTTGATATAGACGAAGGTGAGTTTATATCATTCGTAAGAAATGTCATACCGGATGTTAAATTTACAGGGGACGGTGGTAGCGACCAAACAATTAACTTTGTAATGAAGTCAAGAAACTTTCCAGGGGAGAGCTTATCTACTGATACCACGCAAACAGTGACCAGCACCACCACTAGATTGAACACAAGAATAAGAGCAAGACAAGCTGTTCTTAGAATAGAATCCGATGATGACGGTTCTACAGGAACAAGAACAGGTGTTGGTTGGCGATTGGGAGATACGCGATTAGATATTAGGCCTGATGGCAGAAGATAGTGGCTAAATTATTAGAAACTAGATTGCCGACAGCCATTGGTTCTGTTGAGCCTGAACTTTACAACAGAATGGTCCGAGTTTTAGAGATAAATCTTGGAAGATTTGACCCAACAGCAACCCCACAATATAATGATAGCACCTTAAACAAAAACCAGTACGCTTCTGGTGATATTATTTGGAACACGACTAAAGGTGTTTTACAAGTTTACACTGGCAATAAATGGCAGGACCTGTCAACTAGAACCGAGGTAGGACTGGAAGCTACCGGTGCTGTTGGAACTTTAACTGTGTCGACAAACGGCGCAACAACTATTTCTTTGTAATGCCTATAGAAAAAGTAAATGGAGGATATAAATGGGGTAAATCTGGAAAGGTTTATCCGACCAAAGCTCAAGCTGCTAAACAAGCGAGAGCTGCGTATGCTTCTGGGTACAAGGGGTATGTAGATGGAGGGATAATTCCAGAAGGTTGGGCAAATAAACCGCCTTCGGAAACTGTGCACATAGGCGGCACAAGGCAAACAAACAAAGACCCTTTTGTTAGAGATTTTATTAAACAGATGGGACTAATGTCGCTAATGAGCAATCCAAACACTCGTCCAGGCTTTATTAAAGGAAGGTCTGCTTTAAACTTTTTTAAAAACCCCAGTAAAAAAACAGGCATAGGCGCTTTAGCACCGATGCTTGGCTTTAATCCTAGCACTAGAGATCTTGTTAAGTTTCTTCCTTTTCTAGCCGATCCTTCAGCAAGGACTGCCAAAGGCATCGCTCAGAATTGGGCACAAAATCAAGGCCTTGGAGCATTGTTTAAAAAGTATGGTCCTAAAGCTGCTTATTCGTTGTTTAACCAAGGCGGGAACTTTGGCTTGGGTGAAGGAGGCCGTTTTGGACAAGGTATAGGGCCCAGTCTTGCAAACAACCCTCTTCAGACAATAGGCAAACTGAAATATGCACTGGCTAATCCAGCTTTTGCTGGGATTATGGCCTTACTGAATAGAGTTTCACCGCCAATAAAAGGTCAAACAGGTCCTCTTGGAAGATCCCTTGGTCCACAACTAAGAAATTTGTTTGGTTTTGGTGGAGGAAGAGATAGAGAAGAAGGCACAGGAATATTCGGCGGAACACTAGGACCCAGATTAAAAGAACTCTTTACTCGGAAGAAAGACGAGTCCCCTATACAAGAAATAGAAGTAACAGCTCAGAGAAGAGGAGAACAACCTGAAGAAAGTGTTGGTGAAGGTTATTCCCCCTCTGCTATGTCCCTGCGTATGTCAGACGACCAACTGTTTTCTGATCTTGCGGCGTCGGGACTAGGTTCGGATAAACTATCTGGTCTAAGCCTTGGAACTGCAATGTCCACGAACCAAGAACTTAGAGCTGCAAATTGGGCTAGAAGCGGACCACATAGAAAATTAATGGCAAAGATTGCCTCTGGGCAAATGCCTGTAAGGAAGATAAGCGCTGGCGGGGGCGGAAGAAAATAAACATTAACAAAAATTCATGTTAGAATAAAATGAAAATAGCTATACACAATAACGGAGACATACATGCCATTGTTTGACGACTTAATTTTTCGTGGAAACGACGACTACGACGCATATAGTTACACTCCTTTTGATTCATCAAGCCTTTTTGGAGACGTAGGTTCAAGTTCATTAGATGACTATGACCCGTCTAGTTACACTCCTTTTGATTCATCAATCGACTGGTTTGGTGGAGATGATGATGTTTTAGGAGGCTACGATCCATCTAGTTACACTCCTTTTGATTCATCAATCGACTATGACGATATTTATAGTAGCCTTTTTGGTGGGGACGATTTTTTAGGTGACTATGACCCGTCTAGTTACACTCCTTTTGGTTCTGACGACTCGATTGCATCCGTAGACGATATAATAAACGAAATGTATGAAAATGCTTTCTATAGCGATAGCGATAGCGATCCTGTTGATCTTGACATAGATTTTTCTAATATCCCTGATAGGTGGGGCGACGAAGACGCTGGCGGTCCCTTTGGATGGGGCATTCTACCTGGACTCCGTGATGCCCTTTTCGGCTCAGGAGAAGGTCCTTTGGGCGGAAATATTTTAGGGGGCGGCGAAGGCGGTGCTGGAATACTTGGTGCTATATTAGGCCTTGGTGGACAAGGCGGCGGTGGACTATTAGGACTCGGTGGAGGCGAAGCAGGCGAAGGCGGTCTCGGCAGTTTTCTCAGCGGTGCTAATCCATTGATGCAGTTTTTAATGATGAAATCTTTAATGGGAGACGATAAGTCTGGAAGTGCAGCAATCCCTATTGGCGGAGAAGCTTATGGAGGACCAGCCTTTAACTACCAAGACTATCAACCTACTAATTTAACTCCTGCATTAATGCCAGGCGTAGGGTATGCAAATATGGGCCCTCCACCTCCACCTCCAGATGTTCGTATTCCAGAGGTTCCAGGAATGATGCACGGTGGTGATGTGCGACCAGGGGATATTACTTTTGCTAAACTAGAGCCAGGGGAATTTGTTATTCAAAAACCTGCGGTGGATGCTGTTGGCATTGAAACACTAGAACAAATTAACAACATGGGTAACGGAGGCTCTTATTATGGCTAGTTACGCCGATCCATCAACAGTTGCTCAATATGACGAGCCTTATGCAGGAGCAATGCGTCGTGGGTATTTAGAATCCGCAGCGGCTATGGCGAAACAGCCTACGCCGATTCCGGTCAGACAATATGCAGGGCTTGATCCTTATGAAATGCAGGCAAGGTCTCTTGCTGGGGGTCTTGGAGGCTTTACGCCTTATATACAACAAGGCGGTAATATGATGCAAGGCGGTTATGGCGCTCAACAACAAGGCGTTGGTGCATTGCCTATGGCCCAACAATTTTATGGACAAGGTGCGGGTCTTGTAGGACAAGGTACGGGTATGTATGGACAAGCAGCAGGGATGACAGGTCGAGCCGCTGATATGTTTGCACCAGGGGCAGCACAACAATTTTATAACCCCTATGAAGATCAAGTGGTTCAATCAACCATAGACCAAATGAACCAACAAAACGCCCAACAAGGGCAGTCTGACAGAGCCCGTGCAGTTTCGTCTGGCGCTTTTGGCGGTTCTCGTGGAAGATTAATGGAACAAGAAAGAGAAAAAGCCTTCGGCCGTGGAATGACTCAAGCGGTTGGTGGTTTAAGACAACAAGGATATCAACAAGCACAACAAGCAGCACAGCAAGCGGGTCAAGGACTAGGTACATTGGGATCCAATATTGGACAATTCGGTCAGGGACTTGGAGCGCTTGGCGGGCAACTTGGAAACTTCGGACAAGGCATTACCAGCATGGCTGGACAATATGGCAACCTTGGACAAGGCATGGGTCAAATGGGAACTAACATGGCCAATCTAGGAATGACCGGACAACGAGGACTAGCAAATCAAATAAACGCTTTTGACAAATTTGGACAAGCAGGACGTGGCATACAAAATCAAATGTATGGCTCTCAATACGACGCTGCAAACAGAATGGCACAAGAACCTATGAACCGAATGACCAATTGGAAAAGTTTGATGAGTGGTATGCTGCCACGAGGGTCCAGCACTACTTTTGGCACTCAAGCTGGCGGTGGTGTGTTTGATCTAATGCGAATGTTTGGAATGATGGGCTGATGGACTGGAAGAAAAGAAACATGTTTTCTTCCGCCGTTGATATGCAAAGAGGCGGAGCTGTACCGTGGCCTGGTTATCTCTATGGCGGCTTGACCGGCGATCCGACAACCGGCGGTCCAATAATGCCGACACAGTTGTTTGAAGAAGGCGATCAAGACATTAACATGGCGCTTAATAACATGGCGAGCATGACCAACCCTTCCCTAGAGCAGATTAAAGACACAGAAATGGTCCAAGATGAAATGGCGATGGACCAAGGACCTGAGAGCTTTGAAGATGCTCTCTTTATGCTTAAACAAGAGTTTTATGATGAGATAACAAGCTTTGTTTCTACAACTAAAGACATGAAAGAGATAGAAAACTATCTACAAGGAATGAATGTTACTTATTCAAACGAGTTGAGAAAAATAAAAAAAGCTTTCAACATTGATATTGTGCATCCCGAAGAAGAGCTTTTGACACCACGCTTTGTTCAAGAACTTCAGAATATGCTAACGGCTCCTGAGATGCAAGGGGGCGAGTTTATTGGGATGGTACCTGGAGGTCTGGTGGGTATGATTAATTCGCAAGATGATCTTGATAAATATGGTATAACTATTCCTTGGGAATACTGGCAAACCTTAGATGAAGACAAAAAAGAAAGGTGGATAGAGTCCGCTCTTGTAAGTCAAGTAGGCGTTGCTTCTAAGCCCACAACTGTGAAGAACGAGGCAGGGGAAGACGTAGACCCTATAATGGAAAGAGTTAATCAAATCATTAAGGAGCGAAGAAAACTGGCAAAGCAAGCTTATGCTCCCCCAACTAAGCAGGGAGGAATTTTAGGTTTTGCTACACAATACAACGCCAGCAAAGCCGCACAAGCCGCTGCTGAGGAAAAAGTTCTTGCAGATGAGCTGGACTACCTTCAATACGCGTATAGGACGGGACAGTCTCCTAAAAACCAAGCTACGATGTCTGCTTATCAAAAAGAATACGTCCTTAAACCAAAGAAGGAGGCTATCACAACTAAAGATTGGGTGGAACTAGCGAAAGGCGCAGGAAGGAAAGCGGGCGTGGACCCAGAGGACGAAGTGCCTTTTATGCAACTTTATTTAGCAATCAACGGAAAACAAGATGTTCTTGACAAAGCTTTTCCAGGTCTTCTTGACTCAGTAAGAATGTTCCCGAAGACACTAGAAGGGGGTGGTACAGTTCTACAAGCCATGACTTTCGGAGACTTTATGAGAGAGAAACGAAAAACAGAAGGAACAACATTTGATATAACAGCCAATCCAGGTTTTTATGTCTCCGAGTTTTTAAGCCTCGATACAGCAGAGGAGTAATAAGACGTGAGCCTATCTGAAGCTCAGAAAAAAAGAAACGAAGAAGCACTGGCTGAGGCGATTGCTAATCAAGCAGTGTCTGAGCCTGCTCAAGGTGCCTCTAGTAATGAGGAAGGATACCCTGATTGGATTGCAAAAGCGTTTGAGTCGGGATCCCCTAGTGAAAAAAAAGCTGCCGCAGAATACATTAGATTATACTCTGAAGACCCGTCTGATATACGCGTTGGAGAGATTTTACTTAAAAGCCTTAGAAAAGGTTGGAAAGGAGATCAATTATCGTACGCACAAACCAGACAACTTATTTCTGAAGACGAGGACAGAGCAGAAAAAATTCTAGGGCTAAAAGACGAGGCCCAAGAAGTGATTTACGAGTCTAAGTATGGGGAAGAAGGAGGCGCTCAGTTTAGAAACCTACAAGACCCTAACTGGTGGGCCAGCGCTTTGGGAGAAGGTATCGCTGGTTCTCTTCCTTTTTTTGCTGGACTGGGGGTAGGAGGAGGAGCAGGGTTTGCGGCAGCAGGGCCTGTTGGTGTTCTCCCTGGTATGGCTATAGGAGGAGGTCTCGCCGTCTACGCTCAATCTTTTGGACCCGCCTATTATGAATACCTAGAAGCGCATCCTGGTGATACGGAAGGTGCAGAAGACTACGCAATAAAGGTATCTAATCTTAGCAGTGTTATCAGTGCCGCTTCGGTTCCCTTTTCCTTGGTTGGAAGAAGCGCCGAGCCTATAAAACAGTTTATTATTCAATCTATGCTTCAAGGGGGACTAGAAGCAGGAGACACTATTTCAGGAAACCTTCTAGCTAAACACTATGTTGATCCTAACATAGACCCTTTCACTCATCTAGCTAGAGGTCTGCTTTCTGAGGTTGCTTTTGAAGGCCCTACTTTATTTAAAACAACCACTTCAAGTAAAAAAAGACAAGAAGCAAAAAAAGTAAGGGCCGCTGCTTACAAAGATAAACAAGAGCTACAAGAAAAAAACCTTGCTCTTATGGCTGAGAAAGAAGTCTTAGATAAAGTTATGGAAAAAAGATACGCTCAAAACCCTACGGAAGACATGACGGCTATTAGGCCAAGAGTTCTGAAAGAAATACAAGAAGGGAATTTTGCTAGCCTAGACATTGTTCATTTAAAAGAAATTGCAGACAAGCTCAAAATCAATTTCTTGCCTATTGACAATGCAGAAACCTTGTTCAATAAAATCAAAGAAGAAGTAAAAGAGAGTGGGGCGAGGAAAATATCCGATAAGGAAGCCAAGGATATAGCTCAAAGCGAGCTAACTTTTGAAGATAGGTTTAATGAACAGAAAGACATACTTGAGGGGTTGTCTGGGCAACAGGTTTTTGACTACATACAACGAGAGTTTGACGCAGGCTCTCCAGAGAAAACTTGGGACCAGTTTACTTATTGGGCAGAAAGACAAGGAGACTTTTCTTTTACTCCAGCAGCTTTTGAGTCGGAGTATTATAACAACCAACAAGCGGCTATGGAGGGCGCTTATGGTTCACAAATAATAAACGCTTTGGCTCATGCTGGTGCTACTCGTCTTCACAGTGAACAAACCACAGGTGCCATTGCTTATTCATTGGGTGGTAAGGGCGAGTTTAGAAACTATGTAGAGGAGCTTACCGATAAATTCTCTAGGGAGAACCTAGAAAACCAATACAAGTCTATATATTTTGAGGAGGAAGTTGATGATCTAAGCAGGCTCTCTAACACTGACCTAGCGGGGAAAGTGGCTGAGAAAATGATGATCCTAGAAAACGCTAGAATGAAAAAACAGAAAAGCGTTGGTCCCATTGAACACAATATCCCAGACACTTCAGCGGAGGGAAAAGGTTTTGAGTTGAACCCTAATTTTATTAAAGAAATTTCACCCGACGGTAATGCTCGTAGCGCAAGAGCTATTGTCTACGGTGAAGACGGCGAGTCACAAGGAACAATATTTTTTCAAAGAGAGCTCTTAGAGGAACCAGAGTTTAACAACCTTTTAGACAGGGCAGCGGTTGAACGAGACTTTAGTGACGAAGAAATTGGAAGAGTTAGAAAACTAGGTCAATTAGTGGCTGTCAATATTAGAAACCCGTATGGAGAAAACCCTCAGTTTGATTGGCAAAAACCAGAAAAATGGAAAGGTAAGACCATAGAAGAGCTTGCGATAGAGGGAGTTTCTCCAGCCCATATACCTGGTATTAAAATAACTCAAATAGGTACTGTTGGCACAGCAATGCCTCAGTACCAAAGAAATTTTTTTACAAAAGCAAAAGGAAAGTTTTCTGCTTTACTTAGACCAGCGGGGAGATTAGGCTTGGTCACTTTTCATAAACAGAAACAATTTGAAGCTCAGAAAAGACAGTTTGAGAGAGAGGCTAGACAGCTTGCAAATGATGTAGAAATAGCAATTATAAAGGCGGCAAAAAAGCAGGTTCTTGAAGGGGACACTAGAGGGAGGTTTAATCCGAAAAACATCTTTAGGTGGAAAAAATATCTAGCGGCAGAAAAAAGCCTGCGCAATAAAGTAACCGCTGCTTTAAAAAAAACTACCTACAGTTTTGATGTCAACCCACAACAAAGAGTTGCTATAAAAGAAGAAATAGCCCGTTTGGAAACAAATATGGCTACAGGGGTAGTTGAATCGACACAGCAGCTAGCTGACTACGAGGCACAAATAAACGAACTAAACCGTATCCTCGCAGGAAGCAGGCCTGCTAAAGCGGTGATCCAAGAACTTCCTACAAAGGCTTTACAAACAGCTGTGAGAAACGCTCGATCAACGATGGATGCTTTTAGCAAAAGAATATTGAACGAGTTTCCAGGAGAGTTGTTAGGGGACATAGAAGGAGAAAAAGGGCTCTCAAGGAAAACCATAGAAGAAAATCTTGGACAGTATGCGGTGACTTCTTATTCCCTACTTGAGCCAGGTTTAAACTTTGCTCCTAAGTTTAGTATGAAATTCTTAGGGTCTCAAACAGCTAAAGATTTATTTAACGCTGGGGTGCTTTCTTTTCAAGAGCAGAATCGTGGAGACCCTGATTGGGAAGGAGAAAAAGGAAAGCAAAAAGGAATAGATGCTATGAACGATCTTTGGAGCCGTGAGCAGTTTCGTTCTGCCTCGGACGTACAAATTCTTCCAGGAGTTATAAAAACTTCTTTTTCTAACCAGAAAGGCCAAAGTCTTCCTACTATTGCGGAAATGCTACGGGAGCGGTACAGACTTCCTTTTGCCATTAGAAGGGCTATGGGAGAGGTAAACGATCCTACGCTACTAATAGCGTCAACTGTATCCCGTGTTTCAAAACTTATTTCAACTCAAAATTATTACAGAGACCTTCTAAGAAGCAACTTCATGCCTGGAGAAATGATGTTCTCTATAAGCAAAGCAGGCCCTTTTACTAAGCCAATAAGTCAAGATGCGGCCAATCCTTTGAGCGGTCTTTTTACGACGCCTGATTTTGCGAGGGAAATAAGCTCACAAATGATTTCTGACACCGCTCCTTTCTCTCCTCTGCTTCATATTTGGAAGGTCTTTGCTCAAATCAAAGGAGCTACACAAGGATTAATGATTATTCTTAGCCCAGGAACACAAGCAAGAAATCTTATGGGAGCCGGGCTTATGTTTTCAGGAGCGGGACATGTGACTCAAGGCGATTGGGGAGCGTCTTTCAGAACGATTAGCCAAGAGATTTTTCCAGGGTTGTCGTACGACAAAGACGGAAACCTTACAGGAGACACAACAGAGGCTCGTGAAAATATGAGATTAATTGCTCATCTCGGTGTGACTAGCACTAACCCTAATTTAGGTGACGCCTTTGGAATGAGTCAAGAAATGGCGAGTGGAAGGTACACTGGCCTAGATGAAATTGTTCACGCTCTTATGTCGACCAGAAAGTTTAAGCCTGAGAATATTAGAAGTGCGCTTGTCACTGGTGTAGGAGCTACTGTGGATAAAACCATAGGCGCTGTTTGGAGAAAAGCGAAAGCGTTTTACATGGGCATTGATGATTTCTTTAAACAAATGGCTTGGGGAGCAAACGTAATCGAAATAAAAAACAGTTTAAACAGGTTTGATGAAATCGCTAGAAATTTGCAGCCAATAGACGTAACTCCATCAAAACCCGTCTTGGGGACCGAACTTGTTGAGACTGCGGGTAAAGAGCTTGTGGCACCTGTAGTAAAGGAACAACTACCTGGGCTGGAGTATAGCCAAGATGGAAAGGTCTTGGGTGTAACCGACGAGTGGAAACTGGCTTTGTTGAGAGAATACTCAAGCACCTTGACAAATAACATGGGAACCTATCGCTCAAATGCTGGTATTCTATACAGAAATGTTGATAATTTAAGCGACTATATTAAACATTTAGCTGCCCACTTAACTAGAAACACAATGCCAAACTACGATTATGTGGGTGCTTTTGCTAGGTTCCTACGACTTCTTCCTTTTGGTAGTTTTATTGCCTTTGATACCGAGATGATAAGGGTAACAGGAAACTTAATACAACTGCAATACAAAGATGCCGCATTTAAACTTTCAGATAAACTTATGCTGCAAGCGGGTCTTCCTAAAGAAGAAGTCGTGTTTAACGCGGTGAAAGATTCAGACGGTAATTGGCAAGCAACAAACCCTTATATAAAACAGATGAATCAAAGACCGTTTCATCGCAAAGCGGTAAAACGAGCCGTAATTGGAAACGTTGCAATGGTTGGGCTTATCCCCGCTATTATTGCAGGGTCAAAAATGCTTTTCGATGTTGAAGACGAGGACTTAGAAGCCGCTGATAAGATTGGACCAGAGTACGCAAAAGGTTCCTCAAGAGCTCCTACGAGTAGTGTTAAAGACGGTAAGATGAAGTTTCTTATACTAGACTATCTTATTCCTACTTCTTTTTTGTTTAAGGCTAGAAACATTATTTTGCAAAGCATGAAAGACTCAGAAGACATGAACGAGACAATTCCAGAAGCCGCTATGAAAGGGATTACAGAAGCTTTTCTTGATTTTATGGAAACCTATTATAAGCTCTCCATTGCTCCCGCCGCTGCGAAGGAGCTTTTAGACAATTTAGACAAAAACGGAAAAGCTATTCGCAACGAAACAGACGATCTTGGAGAACAACTCTTGGACATGTTAAAATATGTTTTGGATGAAGCGGGCCCAGGTGGGTACAGGCAAATGAGAGATATTTACAAGGCTTTTGCAAGGGACCAAGATTTAAGCTACACCGCATCGGGCAGGCAAATAGAAAGAATCCCTGCTGTTATGAAAGCGATTGGTTTGTCTCAAGGTGAAACTGACGGTAATGAGAGCATAGGTCATAAAGTTAACGACATTACCAATATTAGAGACGGGAGCTTTAAAATGCACGTTGCAGCTAATTTGGATAATGCAAGGTGGGACACACAGACTACGGCGCAAGACATCCTAGACCAATGGACGGACGCTCAAGTAGAGTGGTTTAATATTCAAAAGGACCTGTACTTCCAGTTGCAGTTTTACGAAAGAATGGACACAAACCCAAAAATTATAAAACAAGAATTAGACCGTTTAGGAAACCTTCCTGGAGTGTGGACTAATTCAGAGACTGAAACAAATATTATAAACAACCTGAAGAAAGGAATATTTACTCCTTGGAAAATTCCAAATAAATATAAAAAGACGTTTAATGATCTTAAACGAGAGAAAAACCTAAAAAGAGTGTGGCCTAAAAACGAACTAAAAAACAGGTACAAACAGTTGAAAGGAATTAGCCTTCGTGAGTATAGCTCTCTTCCTCTTGCTTGGGAAGAAGACTAAACTTTTCTACACGTTCCATCCAGGCATCGGCAGCACGTTTAAATTCGTCCCCTTCTAAAACAAACTCCTGGTAAAGACAGTCCACTGAGCACATCATAATCACACCTTTTTCAATATCAGTGCCGTACAGCTCATTGTGTGCCAAAGAATATGCAGCAAGTTGTTGAAAGTAGTCCCACACCCACTGTCTGCGTTTTGGTCTGTTGGTTTGTTTAAAATCTATAATAGCTAGCTCGTCATCATGCACGCCAATAACGTCTGTTTTACCAGCATATTTATCGGGATAATATAAAGACACTTCACAACCATATACCTGTGAGATATTAGGAAACCCTTGGTCCATGATCGTACCAGCCATTTTCAAAGCTCTTTTCTGTTGTGCGTTCTCAGGCTTGTATTCCCAAATTTCCCCATTGACAATCTGTTTCTCCAGAATGTCGTGCATATAGGTTCCTCTGGTCGCGGCTTCACTGCGGATACGTTCTGCTTCCTCTTCCCCCACCTTTTCTATCCACTTTTTCAAGAAGTCTCCTTCTTTAGTACCGGATAAAATAGTGGTTACAGAAGGCAGCTTCTCTCCATTACAATCGTAGAACCTTGCCCCTTTCCTGTCTTCACTAGGGAACACGCCATACTCGTATGGCGACTCATAGACTATCTCATGCTTCACTGTTTGGGTACTTCTGAAAGCTTTCCTTCGTCCAAGTCTTTTTTCAAGCGTTTTATGGCGAAAGCAAAGACATTACTGGTCGGTCTTTCAGTTTTTTCCCCAATGTCTGACGCTAAATCAACGATTTCTCTGCGTATCGCTACGCTTTTCCACTTCTTTGTGTCCATTTTATCTCCTGCAAATTGCATTATACATTATATTTTAGGATATATCCTAGTTTTTAGCGACCATAGAGTCGCCCCAAGTTTTTCCAACTTCGGCATCAACCTTGTTTGGAACATCCAAAGGCACAGCTTCTTCCATGATTTTACAAATGCTCTCTACATCCTTTTTATCGTCTATAGAAAACACCAGTTCATCGTGTACTTGCAACAAAGGGGGGAACCCTTCTCGGTAACAATGAACCATAGACTGCTTGGTCATGTCAGCAGCCGAGCCTTGAATTAGTTTATTAAGCGCTTTGTAAACAAACGCCCTTTTAATTTCTCCGTTGTACTCATGTACAGCTTCTTTATATTTTAGTGGTTTTCCTGTGCCATATTTTAGTGGTTCCCACATATCAAAATGACAGCGCCTGCCTAAAATAGTTTTAATATAGCCTTTCTGATTTGCACTTCTCATTACTGAGTCTGCCAACTGTCTAACAAAAGGTGCATAGGTGTTAAATTTTTGTCGAATATCAGAGGCTTCAGGAACACCGACCCCTAACTGATCGGCAAGCTTTCCTTTGCCCATACCATACATAATGCCAAGACCAATAGTTTTAGCTGTCTTTCGATCAATGCCTACTAGGTTTGCAACCTCTTGATGAAAGTCTGCGTCTCCATTTATATACGCATCGGCAACAGTTTCTGCACCATCATAACGAGAACGACTAGCATAATGAGTTAGTATCCTGGGCTCTTGCTGTGAAAAATCTGCTGAGCACCATTTTTGTCCTTCTTCTGGGAGAAACAAAGAACGAATAAGTGGTCCAATCTCTTTATTACGAGCCGGGACTTGCTGTAAATTAGGGTTACTCATTGAAAGTCTCCCGGTTACTGTTCCTCCTGACTCTCCTTTGAGCTGTCTTATTTCAGCGTGTATCCTCCCGTTGTGTTCATGCTTCAATATAGAGTCGATAAAGGTGCTGTGAGTTTTGTTTATTTCTCTGGCCTCTCTTATTAGCTGTGCTACTGGGTGCGAATGGTTTTCCAAAAAAGCTTTAGTGAAGCTTGGCAGTCCTGTAGGCGTTCTTAAATAAGACAGCTTCAAAGCATCAAAGACTTTAGACAAAGAATTGGCAGCCCAAAGCTGTACTTCTTTAACGCCAGACTCTTTCATTATTTCTCTTACTACTTTCTTTTCTCTAGCGATTAGTTTTTTCTTTAATACTTCTGCTCTCTCGACATCTACTCGGACTCCTCTTTGTTTCATGTCTAATATAATTGGTAAAACATTCATCTCTAGTTCAAAAATGTTCCAAAGGTTCTGCTCCTCTAAAAGCGTTTTAAACCGGTTCCAAAGCTTTAGAGTGAGTGCCGCGTCCTGGGTGGCATAAGTACCAACATAAGCTGAAGGCAGTCTCCACATCTCTGCTTTTGGATCTAGGCCCCATTCTTCCGCTGCTTGTATTAGCTCTCCTTCTGTCTTACCTTCATTGACATATTGTCTTCCTAAAGCATTGAGGGAATACCAAAACTGGTTTTCATCGATTAAAGGAGCGACTACCATGGTGTCAATAATTCTTCCTTGAACTGTAATGCCTTCGTTTTTTAGCCAGCCCACATCGTAACCAGCATTATGAAACACCTTGTCTTGTTGTTCAGACACGACATCTCGCACAAAATCCAGCACTCGTTTTTTAGGAAAGTTAAACCCGGACTCATGGGCAAAAGGAAAATAATCAGCAAACCCTTCGCAAGCAATAGACACCCCAACAACTTCTCCATCGCCTCTGATATATCCTGGGCCTAAAGACTTTAAATTTGGGTCCCTGGTTTCAAGGTCGATAGCTATTTCTTCAGCGTCTTTTAACAATTGGGTTGGAAAAGTATCTGGTGGTGTCCACTCTGTAGGTGGTTTGTATACAAAACTCATATAATGTACCTGTAGTAATCGTCCTGGGCTTTTATAAAATACAAATTCTCAATGGTGCGAGTTACTGCAACATAAAACTGTCTGTGAAGCCCGTCTGGTTGTAATATTGAAGAACGTTTTTGTGCTTTAGATAAGTCTAAATACACTGCAACATTCTCCGCTTCTCCGCCTTTTGCCTGATGAATGGTTGATATGACAATTCGCGGTTCTCCGTGCAAGTCTTCATTATTTTTTATTGCTTTTTCTATAAACGATCTTCTTTCTATATCAATACTTTTATCAAACAGCTCTTTCCATGTTTTATTTATTATTTCTTCTTTTAGGCCATAATTATCCATTGCTTCTTGCAAGCTTATCTTTTGTCCTTTGTCTGGTTCTTGTGCAACCCTACTTATAAAGCCTCGTTTGACTCCTTGTTTCCCCAAATGAAAATATAAATCGTCTAGCTCAGACAGAGTGATGTCTTCCGTTTTTATCTTTTCCCAAGTGTCTATAGCTGACATCATTCTAGCAGGAATATAACGATATTGGTTGTGTACAAAAGGGTACCCATTGTCCACCAAAAACTTTCGGATGTTATAGCCTTTGGAGGTGTCGGTAAGCATGTAATCACAAGAAGCCATAATCAACCACTCTCCTTTATCCAGGGGCAGTGTTTCAACAGAGCTAACATTATTAACGGTTCCTGTTTCTTGTCTTGGTTTATATTCTTTTGGCTCTCGACACAAAATCCTTTCTGAAATCTTTTGAGCAATCGGATGAACACTGCTGGGGATGCGATAAGATTGGTCCAGGACAATTTTCTTTCCTTTATATTGAACAAACCTTTGTGGCCTGGCACCGTTCCATTCATAAATAGCCTGGTCATCGTCTCCCGCTATAAAAGTTTTTTCAGTTGCTGCTGCTAGCTTATCAACTAGTCTCCAGTTTATTTCTGCCAAGTCTTGTGCTTCGTCCACAATTAAAAGATCAAGTGGTGGAGGTGTCCCATCTTCCAAAAAACTAACGATCATATCGGCAAAAGAATAAATGACCGGGGTTCGTGTTAAGCGAAACACTTCCCAAGATTCAGCTAAAGGTTCTAACAAATGATTGACCACTCCTTTTCTTTGCTCAACGTCCAGGGACAAACGTTCGTCTTTCAAAGAACGACAATTATTTTTCGCTCTTTCTATGATCTCGAAATAAGGATCTTGGACCACGGACCTAATAGCCCTTGCATTATTAGGGTACTTCTTTGTTAAATTAAACTGATACTCTTCCAAGAAATCAAAAACATCTCTACCACCAACCACATGAGATATTCCCATGTTTCTTTTACAAAAAGCATGGCTTGTACAAAAATAAGGCATTTCTTCAAAAGCTAATCCAAAACGAGCGTGTGCTCTGTTCTTTCCTTCGTTCGCTGCTTTAACAGAGAAAGAAATAAAAGCGATTCTTTCTGGTTGTGTTCCTCTGTCTATGTGCTCTTCTATAATATTAAGAAGAGTTGTTGTTTTACCTGTACCTGGAGGACCATAATATTTTGTTATTCCCATGGTTTTTCCTCCGTTGGCACTCTAAACTCTTCTGGGGAAATGCTGTCCTCGTCTATTTCTTTTACATCCATGACCCATACTTTTTTGTTTCCTACTGATTTATCAATCCATTTGGAAGAGTTAACAGCCCCCACTTCTTTTAGTCGGGTAAACACTTCTGCTTCTTTTATGTTTCTCATCTTTTTAAATTCCTGTATAAACACAACCAAATCCCGTCCAGTAAACCACCATTCTTTTATTCCTTCTTCTTCGTGCCTATAAACTCCCGCTGATACAACTGCTAATCTTGAAGCTGACTCTGAAAGTCTACAAAACTCTAGTATTGCTTCGTTTAGAACACCCTTCTTGGTCATGTCTGATGGAACATCTACAATCTGTACTTCTTGTAGCCATTTATTAAGCTGTGCTACCCAATCTGATTTTTTCTTGTCAGGTGGACAGGCGTTTAAAACTTCCATACATTTTTGTTGGTATAAAGAAAAGTTGTGTAGTTGTTTGGTTTCTAAAACAATAGTTTTTCCATCAACGTCCAAGTGCCAAAGAGGTGGGTCCGTCATATATTTTCTCAGGCCTCCATAAACGGGTTCTCTTTGTGACGCATCAATGCCGTGTCTTTTGGTTATACAAATACCGCTTTGACAAAAATTAACCAGAGGCGCCTTCTTGCACTGGTATCTATATTCTGTTTTTTCTAGGCTTTGAATAATTGTATTAAGTTCGCTATGAGACAAAGGTCTTGTGCAAGCTGTTTTATTAACCTCTTGTAGTTTATCTTTCCACTCTTCTCCTTCTGGAAAAACCTTTCTAAGAAACACGCCGTAGTTTAATAGAGCGTTGTTTCTCGTGCCTTCTGGGACACCATTAAGTTTCATGTGCACCAGGCAAGGAGGTGCCTCGTCCCACAAGCCGTTTCCGTTTAGTTGTTTTTTCCGGCCTTTGCGTACTGGGACAAAAGCATCTAATTCTTCTTCACTAACTGCTCTTCTTTTAACAATTCTAATAAACTCTTCTGGTCCGGCAGCGTTTCCTTTTGCATTGAGGGCATACCGAGTAGTGTCCTCTCCAGCAAAATAAGGCATATTAAGCCAGTTTCCGGTTTGCTTTTCTTGTGGCAACTGCTTAGACCATTCGTATTGTTTGGGAAAGATTTCGTCTCCTGTTCTTCCCATTGAGGCGGCTATTTCTTCTAGTTTGTTTTGGAGTTTAAAAGCTGCTATGGGCTTTTTAGTAAATAGAAAAAGATGTACCCCACCTGATTTTGTCATGCAGGGTACAAGGGGCAATTTCATGTCCCTGATTGTTTTTAAGATTTCCTTTGTGTTAATTGGGTATTCATCAACGTCGATACATCCCCAAGAACAAGTCTCGTTATCAGTTAAGGGGACAACTCCCAAAGATAGATTACCCGCCAAGTGATGTTTCCATAGCTCAATAGTTAATGGTTCGTGTAATGTTCTGCCTCTACCTTCTTTTTTAATTCCCTTTTCTGTGTTCTTTTGTTTTCCGGTTATTTCATAGATTCCATGTGCTCTTTCTAAACCGGAGAAAATCTGCATAAGCTTTTCCGCTGTATTTTCCACTCATCTCCTTCAGTTGTAACGCCCCTTCCCTGAGCCCCCGCAAAGGAAAGGAGCGCCGTTTACTTAGTCGTCTTCCCAATCTTTTTTAGATTGTTCTAACGCAGGTTTGCTACCTTTACTCTGTCCACTCAATTGGTCCATTCCGCCCTTGGCAACGAATTTAGAAAACTCTTCAGCTTCACTGAAAAGGTCTTTTTCGTCTTCCTTGAGCATCCGCTCCTGTGTAATACTGTAGCTATACCATGTACCACGATCATTGGACTCGACTTGGGTGGTCAAACGATACCAGTGAGAGTATGCAGGAGGAGTAAACATCCCCTTGACACCCTTTAGTTTCGTTCCTTGGATCATTGTGTTCCAAGCACGCGAGTGTTTTAGTTGCGATCCTGTCATATTGATAACGCACTTTTGTGGTGCCTCATCAACGAGCGCGTAGCCATAATGGTTGGCTGTCACTGTCAGTTGGGTTTCCCCTCCTGGAGTGATTAGTCTTCCTTGGCCGTCGCGTTGGCACCGATTCAAAAGATCAGAGTCTGCGGGATGCACAGCTTTTATGCCTCCACCTTTCTCACGCAACCCCCACTCAACTAGAGTTTTGGTGTAGTAAGCTGGTAGAAACAGGAGACCTTCATCACCATTAAAGATGACGTTGGTTCCACTGTAATACAGATCGCCTTCTTCCGCGTTTGGATTATAGTCACTAGACGTTTTTTGTCTCTGCGGAGACAATGCCTGGACTATACTCAAACGTGGTGTGCGAAGGTCTTCTGTGCCCACATCTCCGAAACCTTTTTCTTCGATGTTTTCAAATAGGGATGTTATAGATTTCCCATTACCTTTTTTCGTTGCCATATTCTTTCCTCATTATTCGTTCAACGGTTTATTTTTGTGCGTTTGCCTGTGTACACAGAGAATTTCTTCTGTGTGTCCACATCAAACGATGAATTACCCGACTCGATCATTTCTCTTACAAATGCTCGAAGGGTGCTTGGATGAACTGCTTCTTTCGTTGCTGGCAAGTAGCCTTGTTTCGCAAGCAGTTCTACCAATCTTGAAGCGTCCGCATCTTCGCCTTGACCAAAAGAAACGGTTAGGGTGTTCTTTATAATGTCCCCGTGTCCGTTATCTCTTAACCAATCGTGCGCTGCCTCCAGGTTGGCGGCAGTAATGCGTGCGCTGTAAAATGGATCTGCTGAAATTCGTGAGCCGTCGCTAAGTTTTAGATCAGCAACGCCGAGTTCAGCTAATTTATCTGGAATAGTTTGTTCAGAAAGTTCTTTATGCTGAGATTTAATTTTTCTCAGGCGCTCTTCTGTGTTTCCTATTTCTCCCTCTAGGACCAGTAAGTCGTGACACAACTTACTTAGACTTTTTATAGCAGATTCGTCCATGTCCTCAACTGCTTTTTTGATGTTTTCTTCAAACATTTCGTTTATCTTCATTTTTTCTTCCCCTTATTTATAGGTGTTACGTTATCCGGTACTCGTTCTTTCTTTTTTTTATAGTTTATTTCAAAATCTGGTATGAAAAAAATTAGTCCTTCGTTATTTACTTCGACAATCTCAACTTTTCCTTCCGGTATGTCTAAGTCTTTGTAAACGTACCTCAAAGTTTCGTCTAAACTAGCAAAAGGGCCTAAAGACTCTCCGTTTTTTTCAAAAGGAGCAAAATTTATAAACCAGCGATTTTTCCTGTCACTACAGATTTCTAATTTTACTGTTGTTCTTCGTCCCTTATTCATAGCTTGCACTAATCATATACTATATGTAGAATAGATTGCAAGAAATATTTTAAGAAAGAACAAAGGATATGAAAAGAATGGATATAAGAACGTACAACTATAAAACAGAGCCTTACGAACACCAGACCGAAACTCTTGCCAGGAGTGCTCACAAAAACCTCTATGCACTTTTCCTTGAAATGGGACTCGGTAAGTCCAAGATACTCTTGGATAATGCCGGGATACTTTTCGAGCAAGGAAAAATAACTGGTCTGCTTATTGTAACACCAAAAGGTAATTTAAGAAACTGGGATACACATGAGATCAGCAAGCATTTGCCTGATCAAATAGAAAGAAATGTCCTGGTATGGCAGCCAAACCACACTCAACGATGGACCCAGGACTATGAGAAAATGGTTAGAGAAGACAGTGACGGTGTTTTAAACATTTTCTTAGTAAACGTAGAGGCCTTTGCAACTGTTAAAGCCTGTAAGTTTGTAGAGGAGTTTTTAGTAACACATGATGTAATGATGGCTGTTGATGAATCCACTACGATAAAGAATCCGAAAGCTAAGAGAACGAAACATTTAATTAAATTAGCTCCTCTTGCTGATTATCGAAGAATCCTAACAGGATTTCCCATTACTAAAGCCCCTCTTGACCTGTACTCACAATGTTATTTTCTGTCGCCGAATCTTTTGGGCTTTAGCAGTTACTACGCATTTAGTGCAAGGTATGCGATCACTCAGGCACGCAGAATGGGAGCACATTCTTTCCAGCAAATTGTTGGCTTTCAAAAGCTGGAAGAACTACAAGAATCCATCAAAGACTTTTCAATTCGTAAAACAAAAGACGAGTGCTTAGACCTGCCAGAGAAGGTGTATGTAAAGCGCTATGTTGAGCTTAGTGATGAGCAAAAGAAAGCCTACGGCACCATGAAACAAAAAGCGTTGATGATCTTAGAAGACGAAGTATTTAGCACCATGAACGTGCTGACACAGATCATGCGTTTACAACAAGTGGTCGCAGGCAGTCTGCGTAATGAGGAAGGCGAAACTATTGTCTTGAAAAACAATAGAGTACGCACAGTTATTGACCTATTAGAAGAAACAACGGGGAAAGTAGTTATTTTTGCAGTGTTTCAAACTGATATACAACAATTAGAAAAGGCTATCGCTGAAAAATTCGGTAAAGAAGCGGTGGCCTCTTATTATGGCAAGACTCCACAAGATAATAGACAAAAAATTATTGATAAGTTTCAAGATCCTGAGAGCGAGCTCAGATACTTTATCTCTAATCCACAGACAGGGGGTCGTGGTATTACTTTAACTGAAGCCAGCACCATGATTTTTTACTCTAATTCCTATGACCTAGAGCTAAGGGTGCAAGCAGAGGATCGTATTCACAGAATCGGACAAGACAAAAGCTGTACTTATATTGATCTCGTGTCTAAAAACACGGTTGACGAAAAAATTCTCCAAAACCTTTTGAGTAAAGTTAAAATTAGTAATGAGGTTCTTGGAGAAGTACGCAACTGGTTTAAATAGGATACAATGAAGCATGGCTTTTAAAAAATACTTAAAACATCCGACCACGCAAACAGCAGTGGACGACATCATTGCAGACATGTATCCGATACTGGAAAAACACTATCAAAAAGAGGATGTTTCTCCCTGGGAAATGGCTACAGCTCTGGTGGTCTTGTTGTCTTCTATAACAAACAGTTCTGATTTAGACAAAGAGATGTTGTTGAGCTTGACCACATTCATTATGGAAACGACGCCGGACCAAGGACTTTTCTCAACCAAGCATTAGGTGTATTATAAGGGTATGGCAACATCCCCTACTAAAGACACCAGTTTATCTTCGGCTTTTCGCTATGCGGTAGACCAACCCTTAGAAAATATGGCAACCACTTTTCAGGCTCTCGGCATGGAGGGCTGGGAAACTTTTATGCGTGATCTTGTCGAAGAACCAGAGAACTACGAAGCAGCAGCGGGGAGATTTATAAACGCTCAAGACAAAGGTTTTAAATGGGAATATTTTCCAAGAGCGGTGTTTGAACAGGCGGGACAAATTGCTGGGTCTTTGTTGGCAAGAGGTGGAGGAGCAGCGGTTGGAACAGCTGTAGGGGGACCTGTTGGCATGGCGGTTGGAGCTTTGTTAGGTCCTGCTTTGTTTGAAGCGGTACAAATTGCAGGCCCTGTTGCCCTGGAGAGAGCCAAAAACAACGATCGAGAAGAACCGAATTGGGATGATTGGAAAGGTGCACTTGGAACAAGTGCTGCCAGTGGTGTGCTCAACTCTATAGGTATTAAAAATGTGGGTGTGCTTAACAACATTGGTAAGGGCGCTCTTAAACAAGCGGGAAAACAAATTGTCAAGGGAGGAGTGTCTGAAGGTATTACTGAAGGGTTCCAAGGGGCAGCAGAACAAATTGGTGGTTCAGCGCTTACAGAAGCGGGGCTACAATTTGATCCCAAAGCAGCGGTTGGTGAAGGGTTCTTGGGGCTTGGTGCAGGAACAGGCACACAAGTTGGCACAGAAATACTTGGACAAGTGGCTTCACCGGCCCAGGACGGCACGCTTTATTCTAATCCGTTTACGAGACTCTTTGGCAAGAAGAAAGAAGCTCCTGAACCTACTCCTGTTCCAAAAATAACGCCAGAGGAGGAGATGCAAGCGGAACTAGACAAACAAGAAGCAGAAAACATGGCGTTGGCTAAAGAAAAGTATCCAGGTCTTTCAGAGTTTTTTATGCCGCAGGAAATAGATATATTGGGCGCACAGATTGGTGTAGGAACAGAGCAATTGATGAGTACACAGGATGTTGAGGCTTTGGTTCCCAAAATTTTAGATAGAATAGGAGACGACATTAAAGAAAAAGACGTCCCTGATGTAACTCAAGACATTGTAAACCACGTTGTTGGACACCCGGCTGAGTTTACAGAAGGGGATTATGGAGGAGACCCCTCCGCAAGGGGGTGGAACCTGGGAGCAATAGAAACATACACAGACTCCCTAGCGAGTGAATACTACGCTGTAGCAAAAAGCGAAGAACCAGGTAAATACGAATTTGATAAGCCCAGGGATCTTTACAACCAAGCCCCTTCTGTGGTTGCTGATTACACGGTACGAACTGTCCAAGGAGTAGACCAGGACGATGTTCTTCCTCTCGGCTCTGTCCAACAGGTTTACACTCCCGAAACTGCCGCCCTTATGAGGAAGGGTCCGAAAGGTTCGATAAACCCTACGTTCATGTCATACAGTCCACTTGAACAACACATAAAAAGCCGGATTCCTAAAGGAGAGATAAGCGCTAAAGAGGCGATGGAAAAATTATTCATCGAGCTCGGCGAAGGCAAAGGAGCTCGTACGCACGGAAAATTTAAAACAACGGATCAGAACAAAGACAGGTTGGCAACAGAAGCGATTGAAGCAAAGCTCGGAGATTTTTTGTTAGATCGCATGAACGCCAAAAAGAGTGTAACAAGACAAGAGCTTTTGAATGTTTTACAAGACCACAGAAGTGGGTTCAAACAAGTTGTGTTGTCCGATCGTGGCCGAGCTGTAACCCCGGACAACTATCGCACCAGTGCTAATCCAGACATCGAGTCCTGGAGACAAGGAAAATTTGCTCAGTACATGGCGGAAGAGGTTAAGAAGTCTGAAGTTCTACCTGAAGGCTACGACCCAAGCAAAGCAGATGCGCCGACGGACCCTCTTCCAGACGGCGAGGACCGTTTCTTCAACGAGTTTGTGGATGTGATTGAGCCAAAAGTTAAAAAAAGAGTTAAGGAAGCTGAAAAAGGGCTGCCTGGACTCCTTCCTTTTCTTCCTCCAGTGGACCCTAGCGAAAGAGCAAGAGAACCTTATAACCTTGGGTGGCAAAGGTCAAGTGGGCCAGAACAAACGTTTCCTCAGTTCCTGGGCCAAGGACAACCGGCTTTGAGACGTCTCGGAGAAGACATAGAAATACCTCTCAGGTACGACGCACGAGTTTCCCCTGACGTTCAACAAGAAATACAAGATTATATGTTTAAAGACGGAGACTACCTCGTGAACTTTAATGACCCTAGCTCCTTCGTCTACTCTTTGGCTGAAGCAAACAAACTAAAACAGAAAGATCCGGCTTACCATAGGAATATGGGCGGTCACGGTTGGGCAGGCTCTGGAACCTTGGGGTGGTCTCGTGGTGGAATGTTCAGTCACGGAGAAGGTTTTAAAGGTTATTTAATGGGTGAAATACAGTCCGGCATACATGGAAAAGCTCAATCGAAGAAAGAAAGGCACAAAAAAATAGGTTACCGTTCTAAAAAGAAAAAAGGAACGCTGATTGCTCCTGAGAGAAGAAAGCTCCGAACCGGTAACATGATGAACCAGGCAGTAACTAACTTGAAAGAAGATGATTCTTTCAACCGTGCGCCGACGATTGTTTTTAGAGCGTTGTTTCCTGAGCTGGATGCCAAAATGGTTCCAGAAAAAACCGCTAAACTTATTGCCACCCCGATTGTGTTAAAAAAGGAGGGAGACGGAACAATGAGGAAGCCTATGCTCCCATTAGAAGCTTCCCAACCCCTTGTTGGCTCCTTTGCAGAGACTCCAGGGAAAGGCTATTCTGAGAGATGGATTGCACTAAATAGAAAAATGGAGGAGCTGGAAAAAACTTTGATTACGCCTACTTATAAGAAAAACCTTAAAAAAGGAATACTAAAACACCAGCCGTTTCGTAGTTTAGGTATAGAGTTTAAAGATGATGCGCAGCTTGATACCTTCTTGACGAATAGCCGGGACTTTGTTGACTACCGTGGCGAATTTACTGTTGATTGGAGTGATGATGCCGGTCGAAGAAACCAGGAACCGGGTACATCTAGTCAGGGAGTTTTAAAAGCGTTGGTTGACGCTGAGTATGTTCCCGAAGCTTATCAAGCAGACGCCGAAGTGATCCAAGTGGTTAGAGAATATTTCTCTCCTGTTGCTGAGATTGCCATGGAAAACAGTGCTCTCAAACATATTGATACGACATTAAAAACACTAAAACCGTTTGCACAGGAGCTAGTGGTGCAGGACTCAAACATGGGCCTTATTTATCAGGCCATTAAAAACGAGAAGGCTCCTACACAAGAAGAGTTTAAGGAGTTGCAAGACAAAATAGCCGAGACATCGACAAGAGAGAGCGACATGCGTGCGGACTATCCGCTAAAAAAGAACTTTGGAAGAGCGAAACTACAAGCGGATATTGCTTCCACGTTAATGCACGACCCTGATGTCACACACATCTACATTCCCACAGCAAGTGAAGGACGCGGACCTACTTCGCCTTATGCTGCTGCGATAAAGGAAGCGAAGAAAATAGCTAAGGCTTTTGGTCTCGATTTTAAAGAGCTCACAGAGGCTGAGTTTACAGGGACGGTGTACAACGAAGATACAGGGGAGTATGAAACCATTCCTGTTAAAGTTTATGCGCTAGAGATCGCACCGCTGCGGGAGACAGTTATAGAAAAAGGAGGTTTGTCTGGTTATCAGAAAGGGGGACTGGTTAAGAAAGCAACGAATCAAGTATTGAACTATGGGGACTACGGAAGACGATTTATCTAAGGAAAAAGCGGCTTCATATTGGTATAACCAGGGTTATCGTGGGGAGGCTTTACACCGAAAAATAGAAGAGACGATGGAACAAGGACGTCTTGTTGATGATAGCTATATTACTTGTGCTGGTGGAGTTTGTGACTAGCTGCTTAGAAACTTAGAGTGTTCTTTTGGGTCGTCTACAATAACCACCCATTCCATGCTGTCTTGTAGCATTACCGTGCTCAAACATGCGTCCATATCAAGCTCTTCAAAAATTTTATAGGCTGTGAGCGCGCTAATTTGGTCTTCGTAAAAGTGCATGACCGGTTTACTGGTACCGTTGGGGAGCTCTCCCCTGGCTAGCTCTAAATGAAAGTCTTCTGGTGAGTACAGGCAAGTGCTGTGTGATAAAAAATCAGCGTCTTCTTTGTTAAAATAGACTAGAATTATTTCTCCCATTTTAATATCCGTGGGTCATGTGGTCGTATGCTTCCGGGCAGTCTTTAATGTCTTTTCCACAGGTGCATAGGCCGTCTTCTTCTTTTTGGTCTTCGATGTAGTCAAGTTGTTCCATGTTTTTTCCTTTGTGATCCTATCGCTTAGGTTTTTTGCCTTATGTTTATCGTCGATTGACCAAAAAACCAGAGCTAACGAACTAGGATCGAATCCGAATTTAAAGGAGTATCAACCGACCTTGAGAGAATTATACACCACCGTAATATAAAGTAAACACATATTTAGGAAAAAATTGTATATATTAAAGAGGCGGTGGCGATCAAATATATCACACCGGCAAGGTAAGCTATGGCGTATTCTCTTATATGTTTTATCCAGGGTTCTGGGTCTAAAGGAAAACCCCAATGTATCCCTTCGTCGAGTTGACGGTGGCCCAAGGACCAGGGACTTTTAGTGAGTTTCCAGAGTTTTTTGGCGATTTCCATAGGGTTTGCTCCTGTTTCTAAGTAAAAATAGTCCATTTCTAAGGGTAAAGTGGCTGTTTCTCCACCGCACCTCAAAAATTTGTATAAGTTATGTGAAAGTTATGTAAAAACAGGGGTATGGTATAGCTGAAACCCTTTAAAATCAAGGGGTCTTGTTTTCCTATATAGAGAATATCCACATCCCCTGAACCTGAGATTCTGTGATTTCATAAAAGACTAATACGTTATTTTTTTCAAAAACAGAGGTGCGGAGGTGCGTTTGGGACGAAACCCTTTGTTTATAGGGGTTTTCACATAACCTGACAGAGGTGCGTTACAGGTTATGTAGGTTATGTGAAAAAACGCTTTACTAAAACTTACTGTAGAGGATATAATTCAACCATGCCTAAAGGAAAATCAGGAAACATATCGGGTCGTAATGAGAAACACTTGACGCCAAAACAAATACGTTTTGCGAAAGAGTTTGTTTATAACGACGGTTCAAAAACCCAAACCGAGTGTGCTGTTTCTGCCGGGTATGGTAAATCAAGTGCTCATGTTCGAGCTTCAGAGCTGTTAAATCCACAAAAATACCCGCTTGTTGTTCGCTATGTAAGAGAGCTCCAGGGGGAAGTGGACAAAAAGTATGAAGTCACTTTTGGTAGACATGTTAAAAAGCTTGCTGATATAAGAGACCAGGCCATAGACAAAGGAAACTTAACCGCAGCTGTTTCAGCCGAGGTTCAAAGAGGTCGAGCAGCGGGTCTTTATGTGGAAAGAAAAGAAATTCGTACTGGTAGCCTGGATTCGTTAAGTGAAATAGAGATTAAACAGAGAATACAAAAGTTGTTAGGAGACTATAAACCTTTGCTAGAGGCAGAAGAGGCGCAGTTTACCGAATAGTTTTTTTGTGTAGCTCGTCGACGTATTCTTTAAACTCAGGTGTCATCCCAACAGCTTCTTTTGGTTTAGTAGCGTTGTCATATTCTTCCCAAGTAAGTGTTAGGCCCTTAATGTCTTCTAGTTTGTTAGCAATTCTTGGGTGACTGTCTTTTGGGCAGTCTATACAAAGACGATAGCTTTTTTTAGCTCCTTTTAGACCGATTCTAAGAAAAGGCAGCAGATCGTGTAGCTGGTTTTGATTAATAGCGTCCATTATATTTTTTGCCTGGGCAACCTCTAAATAAGTTCTTACTCTAAGCATTATTTTTCCTTTTGTTTTGTATAATTATAAGGGACCGCTTCTTTGCCTGTCTTAAACTACCTGTTCCAAGCTCTACAGTCTTCCCGCTTTCACTAACAAGTTTATATTCTCTAGTCTTATTGTCTTGAATAAGTTTGTGTGTTTCTTTAACCATTTTTTTGCTCCTGTTCTTTTTCTTCAATTAATTTATCCAGATACCACCTGCATTTATACAAATCTTCTAGTCCATTTTTGTGCTTATTCTTATATCTAGCAATATATTTTACAATATTACCCTCAAGAAAGTCTAAAGCATAAGCTATAATGAAGTCGGTAACTTCTATGGTTTTTCGATAGTAAGGAGGGTTAATTTTGTCGGGTTTTTTATCTGGCATGGCGTGTTTTTTCCCAAAAGTGTCGTAAATCTCAGCCACGTTTTTTCTTATAAACCTCTTTTAACCAACCTGGATAGGTTCTGTAGTACTCAAACATGTTCAAAAAAGGGGTGCGACCGTCGTCTTGTCTTTCGACTGTGTTTTTTATATACATGTCCTGTATAAACGCCTGAAAAGCAGGGTCCGCCTTTAGTTCTTTTTCTGCTTCTTCCCACTCCTTTTTTCTCCAGACCTTAGTCATTATTTTTCTCCAATATTAAAGCTCCCAAGTTATATTTATTAACTAAAAGACCTCTGTTAGCAAACTGCCCAGGACTAAACTCTGTTTTTTCTTGGTGTTCTTTTGATAAGACAACAGGTACTTTCGACCAGTTTCTACTGCTGGCTTTGTATTTCTTTATGTGGAGTCCTGCTTCAGTTATTTTTATTATACAGGCCAGCTGTTTACTTGCTTTCCCCCAGGGTACATTTAAAAGATCGCCTATTTTTAGTTTGTGTTTTTCTCCCTTGTGTACAATGAAGAAATTATTTTCGTGTCGTTCAAACATATCTACTTTTTACCATTTTTTAATATACTTTGTCTTTTTAACCAAATCAACAACTCTGTGTAAGCAGAAACCTGTCCAATGTATTCCCCGTGCTGTAACGATTCTGTTTTTGCACAGCGCATTTTATTTAAGGAAGAAGCCAATTCTTTGGTAAGCTTTTCTCTTATTTCTTCAGCCAGCATTTTGATCTTTCCTAAAAATGGCTTGTGCCCTACTGATGAGTAGGTCGTTTACATTGGGATCGGGACTTGGGTTGAGGTTTTCCCAGTTTTTAGGTTCCCCTGTTTCTTCGTCCACTTCAAAAGAGACGTTGCCCCTGCCCCAACCAAGATAAACCAGATGTTTTCCGTCCGTTCTCCATTTAACTTTTGCACCGTTACTCATGGTCTTCCTCCAATTCCTTAGCCTCTACTTTATGCAACGACATTCCATCATCACCTAAATACTCACTAGGAATAAAGGCACGACCAAAGAAACCTTGTCCAAAAAGACCGCTAGCAATAAAGTGCTCTAGGTCTTCATTAACATTAGGTCGTCCACCAACAGTGGTTTTCTCAGCAAAAAGAATTTCTTTAAGCTCTTCTGTGGCATCAAGGTCTACAGTAATGGTAAGTCGTACAGGATTGTACTGCTGTTCTTCTTGTTCAATTGCCAAATCACTCATTTTACTCATTGGGCCACCTCTTCCAACTCAACGGTTTCTGGTTTAACAAGCTCATTAATTTTAAACTCTCCAATAACTCTTGTAGGCATAATAATCACAATACCGTGTTCGGATTGCCAGATGTTAGAGCCTTCGCTACTGCCAGCAACAAGCGTCACAATAGGGAATTTTTTGTTCTCCCCTTTAAGTATGAAGTCTTTAAGCTTAGCTAAGTATCGTGTGTTAAAACCAGTTGGTGTGTTTAGATTAAGATTAGAGTCGATTACACGCTGCCAATCTGGGTAGTGTCCGTCATGGGTATTTATTCTATCAGCTACAGGTTCTTCATCTACGGTTCTGATTAGATGTAGCCGATTTGACTCTTCTCCGGTTACTAAATCAACTCTTTCTGAATCCGTTTTCTTTATTTGTGTGAAAACAGGAAGCAGTTTTTTTGAGTTGGGTTGATAGACGTCCAGGATGGTTTCTTTAAAACCGTCTTCAGGCAACGCTTCTTTGTCTTCATAAACACAAAGATAATGTCCGTTGGTGGCAACAATGTAGACACCACCAGCAGGTCTTTTTTCAATGTAGACACTATTTAAATAGAATCGTACATCTCCTTTTGCGGCGAAAGCACAGGCGCGGCCCAGCATTTCTCCATTTAGATTATTAATATTATAGTTCATATTAAACTCCCTTATATTTTGTTAATATTGTCCCATAATTATATACTATCTATCGTATATATTCAACTACTCTGGTATACTTTCCTTACTGTGGCGAAAAAAGAATCTTTGTTTTGGAAAAAAGTTAGGGCGAATCTAAAGTCGTTCGAGCTCATTCGTATAGAATCATGGACAAACCAGGGCATACCTGATGTTTTAGGCGTGTCTCCAGGGGGCGTTTACTTTACAGTTGAGCTCAAAGTAACCGAAAGTAACAAAGTTTCCTTCTCCCCTCATCAAATTGCGTACCACAAGCTCAGAGAAAATGCCCCGGCTTTTATCTTAGTCCAGGGTCTCTCGAAGAAGTACCCTAGAAAATATGGCTTGTATCTCTTTTCGGCTGATCAAATAGAGTCGTTGGTCGTCCAGGGACTAAAAACACCTGCTCTTTTGTCCTTTGACCAGGGTTCTTGGTCCAAGTTTGAAGAAGCTTGGACCAAGGTCATTGAATAACCTGTGGATATCCTGTGGACAACTGCTTGCTTGTCTTTTCTGAGGAAAAACACTGCGCAGCGGCCCCAGGGAAGCAGGACTCGCTTGTTTTTCCGGTCGGCGAAAAGACAATGAAGAGGCGCATCGGGCCTGCTTGCTTGTCTTTTCTATCTAAAAGAGCTGGGCCCCCTGGGAGGAAGCAGGGTGTGCTTGCTTGTTTTTTCGGGGGGAGAAAAGACAATGGGCCCACGGCATTGCCAGGTGGGCTTGCTTGTCTTTTCTATCTAAAAGAAAATATGGATGCCCTGGAGCTGCCTGCTTCTCCGATCGGCGGGGCAGAAAAGACTGCTTGCTTGTCTTTTCTATCTAAAAGAAAATATGGATGCCCCGGCAGCCCAGCGGAAGATTGGATCAGGCACAAAAAAACCCCCGACATTTCTGTCGGGGGTTCTTGGTCGGTGGTTACTTAGCAGGTTTTAAATGATCTATCGCCCACGATATACTGTCCCAACTCATGCCATAATTGGCGTCATGTTGATCAAGACAATAATCTAAGACTTCCATACACTCGTCATCAGTCAGTTCGACTGTTTTCTCCTGGTCTTTTATAACCATTCTGACGTCATCAATGCACCAAATAATTGCGATTGAATTTTCAGAAGTGTATTCCCCACGTTCATCAAACGCTAACATATTTCAAACCCTCCGCAGTTCTTGACGAAGCTGTGAAACTCTCGAACATTGTCCACGTCAAACGGATAGCTAGTATCGAAGTTCTTGCGTTCTCCTTTGCCATCACACCCGTTGCACTTGCCTTGAACATGCTCATCATCTCTTTGTCCAGAGCCGTTGCAAAGTGTACATTCTTCTAAAGGCAATTCGGAAAGAGCTTTTTCATAGTCTTTCTTATATTGCTCAGCGCCACCATTCAAAAGTTCGTGCGCTAATCGTTCAGCGATATACTCGCACTGTTCTTTGTCAATGACATGCCCAGAGTTGTTGTGACCAGCATTAAAATCTTCTTCGGTGATAACCTCAGAACAAAGGTTGGCAACATAATCCCAAAGCGGTCGCCACCACCAAACATTGTTCCTAAAGTATTGACCAGATAAAGACTGCCCATCAAAGTAGGCTTTCCAATCTTCCGAATCAAAGTCATCATGTTCAGGTCTAGCTGGTGCAGTTGTTGTTGGATTCAATCCGTATACATCCATTCCCATATCGTACTCCTTATTAATTATTGAACCCTTATTATACGAAAAATCCCATATAAATGCAAGCTAGTTTGTTCCGTCGGTCGCCCAAAGACAAGCAAGCATTGTTGTGATATACACCATCACAACAGCATTAATGCTTGCTTGTCTTTTCTATCTAAAAGAACGGGACGGTCCCGGCGTGCTTCTACGGATCGGAAATAAAAAAGGCCACCTTTCGGTGGCCCTTCCAACACTATAATAACAAGGAGGCTAGTGTTTAATTTGTTTTGCCTCTGCGTCGGTAATATCGTCTAATGCGTTCGCCATTGCATGAGCAACTGCTTCAGCAATTGTCGCTAATACCATCTGCCTTTCTTCATGGTCGTCTGCAAATACATGCAAAGCGTAGCCAATAAAGTGTTTGGTTAAAAATTCAACCATGTGGAAACCATTGACAGCTTTGTGTTCTTTCTTAAAAGAATCTTGAAGATTCTCTATCATTTTACCAACGGCTTCTTCTGTTATTTCAAACAGCTTTTCTTCGTTCATTTGTTTCATTTTCATCTCCTTGTTTATGAATACCTGAACAGTATACCATATATCCCATACATAGTGCAACCGCTCGCTTGTTTTTTCGGGCGGAGAAAGACAAGCGACGAGGCGTTTCAGGCCACTGCTCGCTTGTCTTTTCTATCTAAAAGAACTACGGCCTGCTGCCCAGGAGGAAGCTGCTTGCTTGTTTTTTCGGGCGGAGAAAGACAAGCGGACGACCTGGTGCAACCACGGTCATGCTCGCTTGTCTTTTCTATCTAAACAAGTCCCAGGGACCTGGGCAGCTCGCTTGTTTTTTCGGCGGGGAAAAGACAAGCGTTGATCTGCTCGCTTGTCTTTTCTATCTAAAGAAAGTTACCAGTACGGCTTTGCTGGAGGTAAAAGTCAAGTGGGAAATAAAAAACCTCCCATCAGAAATGATGGGAGGTTCGGAGGCAACTTTTAAAGGTAAGTTACAAAACCATAGATTGCCATGACTGAAACAAACCCACAGACGACAGTATAAAGACTAGCAAACAGAACAAATAGAATCTGATCTGTTGTCCTCCATACTCTGTAGATTATAAATGGCATGAAGATGGTGCAAAGAATAGCTAATGCCTCAATGGCGTGAATTATGTTATCCATGTGATTCCCTCCATTTTTCTATACGCATTGATGATATCTTCATCAATGCCATATCTCTGTTAAGACCAAAGGCTGCCATAATACCTTTGACTTCCAACTGCATCTTGGTGCTGTTGTCATTGTAGACCTCATCAATGATGTGTTCTTCCTGTGCTGTGTTGTGTTCGTTACTCATTGTTTGACTCCTCTATTATCCATAGAATCTCGTCTCGGTCATCATCAGCATGAAGTCCATGCTCAACCGCCGTTTCGTTTATCAGATCATTACGTTCTTTTTTTAGAGCGTTTTGTCCTTGCTCAATTTGTTCAATAAGTAGATCGCTTAGTTTACTCATAATCATATCCTCCGTATTAATGTTGATTACATATATAATAATACTTGAATTATCCCATAAATCAAGTAATATAGTAAGAGTAATAATAAATAATAAAGGAGGCAATATGCCAAATATAATAGAAAACAATGACATACCAGTCATGGCTCTTACGGCTAATATCTCATCACAAGATGTGGAATTGGTCATGGGGTTAATCAAACTGTTGGTAGACCAACGACAAGGGACTGCACCTGACTCAGCAATGAAACTTCGGGACATCAAGCAAATTCTTGGAGATGGGGTAACTAACACTCAACTTAATCATATCGGGGGAACACAATGACTATAGTTATAGATAAAAATATTCCTTTAATAGAGTCAAACGCTAATGGATGGGGCAGACCAATGTCACCGGATAGGAAAGAAATGGAAAAAGCACTTGAAGATGGGAAAATGGAAATTGGTGACTCTTTCCTACTTCCAGATGAGTTAGTAACCTTTCTTCCAAATGGATATCCTCAAGCAAAGGCAAATGTTCGAGCCACTTTTATAAAGCATGGAATGAAATGTGCCACAAGAAGCATTGGTACAGGTGTTAGAGTATGGAGGACACAGTAATGTACCAAATAGAAAAAGGAATACCGTTTCCCGAAGGAGAGAGTAAGCATAAAACTGCTGAGGGAAAAAAGACAACCAACGGATTAGTTAAACTCATAGCGACATACATAGAAGTAGGCGAGTCTGTTCTTTTTCCAACATACTTTCAAGCTAAAAACCTAGTTAATCAATTAAGTAGGCAAGGCAAAAAAGGTTCGCTTCGGACACTTGAACTCAATAAAGAATATAGAGTGTGGCGAATACATTAACTTAGCCCAGAGCGCCTGACTATTCAGATCAGGCGCTCGCTACTCAAATCGGCGCCCCAGACAAGCAAGTGCTTGTCTTTTCTATCTAAAAAAAGAAAACCTTACATTTTACCCTGCTTGCTACTCAGGTCGGTCGCCCAGACAAGCTAGCAATAGGGGGGGATAGAACCTTTGCAATTAGACATACTTGTACTAATTGAATATACAAAGGGGCTATCCCCCCCTATTGCTAGCTTGTCTACTATCTTCTAAAGAGAAGAAAACAGACGGGTACAGAATATCCAGAAAATTTGACATTTTTTGATCCCTTTTATATAACAAAAAGGGTCTAGGAGTCCCTGGTCGAAGGAAAAATTTTATATGAAAAAAATTTGCGTCACCTGCCAAAGAGAACTTCTCCAAGAAGAATACACTGGCAAGCGAAACGTTTGTAGACGCTGTACCTCCTTTCAAAGAAACGCGGCAAGGAATCATAGCCCGGAATCCTATCTCGCTGTGGTTTTTTCAAAACTCAAAAATGCGCGGAAAGACATGGAATGGGAACTCGATATGGATAATATTAAAAATATTTGGCGAAAACAAAATGGAAAATGTGCATTATCTGGCGTCTTTATGACGTGGCACGGTGGCGAAGGCAAACAGGACTTTAATGTGAGTATTGATAGAAAAGACCCGAATAAAGGCTATATAATAGGTAACGTTCAGTTGGTGACACAAAGAGTGAATACAATGAAACATACCTTGGGAGAAAGTGAATTTTACTGGTGGTGCAAAAACATCACGCACAATAAAGAAAATGCCGATTAAATTTAAACCGACAGAAAAGCTCTTTAACCGTAGGACCGGCAAGACCTTGGTCCGTTATCATTGGATGAAAGGTACCTCGACCAAGGACCTAATAGACTATATAAACAACCCTAATGCTAAAAAGAAGCACATTAATAAATGCCAAAAGGAACTAAATCGACGTATAATGTAGACATTGACTTGGAACGTTTAGCAGAGCAATACCCTGATGCGACTAAGCAATTAATTGAACTAACTGAGGCGTTAAACGCTAAACAACTCCAACGCAATGGCGCAGAAAGCTTTCTGACGTATGTTAGACACATGTGGCCAGACTTTATTGAAGGTCGACACCACCAAATATTTGCTGAGAAGCTCGAACGAGTCGCACGCGGCGAGCTGAAACGGCTTATTGTTAATATGCCACCCAGACACACGAAGTCTGAGTTCGCAAGCACTTACTTCCCTTCCTGGGTTCTTGGCAAAAATCCAAAACTCAAAGTCATGCAGATTACGCACACAGCTGAACTTGCCTTTCGTTTCGGCAGAAGAGTCAGAGACATTATTGACGCAGAAGAATACCAAGCTGTTTTCCCAGGCGTGGCGCTAAAAGCGGATTCAAAATCTGCCGGGCGTTGGGAAACCAATGGCGGTGGCGAAGCGTTTTATTCGGGTATTGGCGGAGCTGTCACTGGTCGGGGTGCGGATTTGCTAGTGCTCGATGACATTCACAGTGAACAAGATGCTTTGAGTCCAACAGCCCTGGACAATGCTTGGGAATATTATAGTTCTGGACCGCGACAACGACTACAACCAGGAGGTGCTATTGTTATTGTGATGACAAGATGGAGCACTAAAGATTTAACCGGGAGACTGCTGAGCAAACAGGTCGAAGAACACGCCGATCAGTGGGAGGTCGTAGAATTTCCGGCTATTTTCCCCGAATCCGGCAAAGCCTTATGGCCCGGATACTGGAAAATTGAAGAATTGGAAGGGGTAAAAGCCTCACTTCCCGTGTCCAAATGGGAAGCCCAATGGATGCAAAACCCGACTTCGGAAGAAGGCGCGATACTAAAACGTGAGTGGTGGCAAAAATGGACTAAAAAAGAGGTGCCAGAAATGCACTTTGTCATTCAAAGCTACGACACGGCGTTTTCCAAAAAAGAAACCGCTGACTTTTCTGCTATTACCACTTGGTGCGTGTTCCAACCCGATGAAGGCTCGTCGCGACCGGCACTGTTGCTGCTCGATGTTAAAAAAGGGCGGTGGGATTTTCCTGAGCTCAAAAGAGAAGCCGTTGAGCAGTACAAATATTGGGATCCTGACACCATTATCATCGAAGCCAAAGCCTCTGGAATGCCACTAACCGATGAACTACGGCAAGCGGGGATTCCAGTAGTGAATTATTCCCCTGGTAAAGGGCAAGATAAAATTGCAAGAGTGAACACGGTTGCGCCGATTCTGGAAGCGGGCATGGTGTATGTGCCAGAAACCCGTTGGGCAGAAGAATTAGTCGAAGAATGTGCGGCATTTCCTTTCGGCGAACATGATGATCTGGTAGACTCAACTACACAGGCTCTGTTGCGTTATCGACAGGGAGGCTTTATTGGGTTAGAATCAGATTATGATATGCAGGAGAACGCTCCGCGCAGAATCAAAGAATATTACTAGGAGAAAACAGTGAAAGCTAAAAAAGGCGAAGTCATCAAGGACCAAGGATTTGCTCCTTATGCAAAAACCAAAAAAATGAAAACCAGCAAAGGGCCAAAACCCGGAGCAGGCAAGGGTAAATCAAGAGGCGGAGGCATCGCAGAAAGAGGCACCAACTTTACCGGAGTATACTAATGGCTATTAGAAGCCTACTTACTCAAGCAATGAAGAGAGGCATTGGATCTTTGCGTCCAAAGCCCAAGCCCAAGGTCAACCGTCGACTGACCCCGGAAGAAATAGCGGAAAGGGGCGACAAAGCGACTGAGTTTGTGCCGCCTTATATGCCTGGAGCTTCAAGCCAGGTTATGCGAGCCAAACAAGTCGGAGACGAAACTATGGACATGATTAGAGCTTCAGTTATGAAAATGGATCTTCCACCCGCTAAAAAAATAGAAGCGATTAAATCAGCAGCAACAACCCTTAGAAATGCAAACTCTGCTCAACTTGCTAAAGCAGACCCAACTAAACTCGCCAAAGATATTTTGAAAATCGGACTCGGCGCAACAGTGGGCCTCGGTGCAGGTATGGGACTAGAAGGGGCAGCCAGAGAAGGCAGACTTCCTGAAATGATACAAGACTCCATTCTTGTTGACCCAGAGTTTAGAGGAAAGCGTCCAGGAGCAGCGGTTGGTGAAATGCTTAGAGCAACAATGATGGGACCAGAACAAAGTCTTTTTGAAAGAAACAGTCAAATATCGGACGATACGACATGGCCAGGGCCAGGTTCAGATGATCCGACGGATAATATGAGAATGTTTGGTTTCGATTATACCGAACCTGATCCAGAACCCGGACTTGAAGAAGGCTCAATAGCGGACTTATTGCTTTTCAACAGACTGTTTGGGGACTAACTAATGGCAATGATTGGCGGAAACAAGCCGACGAACATAGATCGAATTTCTGATCTAATCGATTTAGACGTCGAGGACGGACAAACGGTAGAGATCGAAGAACCAGGGACCATGGACAATGGTGCTGCGGTTTCTTTTATAGAAGACGGTTCAGCAGAAATAAACTTTGGTCCAGAAGAAATGGACATGCAAGACATTCCATTTGACGCCAACTTAGCCGATTACATAGATGATTCAGAGCTTGGTCTAATAGCCAGCGACTTAATGGGCGATTTTGAAGAAGACCACGCCAGTCGTCAAGAATGGGAACAAACCTATGTTGAAGGACTTGACCTACTTGGTTTCAAATACGAAGACCGAGAACGTCCGTTTCCCGGAGCAAGTGGTGTTACCCACCCCCTCCTTGCAGAATCAGTTACTCAATTCCAAGCTCAAGCCTTTAAAGAGCTGTTGCCAGCAAAAGGACCGGTAAAAACCAGAATAATGGGTCTTGAAAACCCAGATAGTGAGGCTCAAGCACAACGCGTGCAAGAGTTTATGAACTACCAAATTACCTCAATAATGCAGGAATACACCCCTGAAATGGACCAATTACTGTTTTATTTGCCCCTAGCAGGCTCTGCTTTTAAGAAAGTCTATTTTGATCCAAGCAAACAACGAGCTGTAAGCACTTTTGTACCCACTGAAGATTTAGTCGTTCCCTACACAGCCAGTGACATTGAAACCTGCGAAAGAGTGACACATGTTGTAAAAATGACGTACAACGAAGTGCGTACACAACAAGTGGCTGGTTTCTATCGAGACATTCCATTAGAACCTAGTGAAACAAACATTACTGGCAAACCAAAAGACAAAGTAAACGAGCTTGAAGGACTGACTACAAGCGCCAATGAAATGATGTATGAGCTCTTAGAGTTTCATGTGTCCATGGACATACCTGGTTTTGAAGACTCGGATGGTTTTCATCTCCCTTATATAATCACCGTTGATAGAACTTCAAATCAGGTATTAGCGATCCGTAGAAACTACAATCCGAACGATCCACTGAAAACAAAAATTCAATACTTCGTTCATTATAAATTTCTCCCAGGACTGGGTTTCTACGGGTTCGGCTTAATTCACATGATCGGTGGTTTATCAAGAACCGCAACCGGAGCACTAAGACAACTTATTGATGCTGGAACGCTCGCTAACCTTCCCGCTGGTTTTAAAGCCAGAGGACTAAGAATCAGGGACGACGAAACTCCATTAGAGCCAGGGGAGTTTAGAGATGTTGACGCACCAGGCGGAGCCCTTCGAGATTCTTTAATACCTTTACCGTATAAAGAACCCTCACAAACCCTACTTGCTTTGATGGGGTCTTGTGTTGAAGCGGGACAAAGATTTGCTTCCCTTGCTAATTTACAAATTGGCGAAGGCAACCAAGAACTCCCTGTTGGAACAACAATGGCACTTTTGGAACAAGGCACAAGAGTTATGTCGGCGGTCCATAAGCGATTACACTACGCACAAAAAACAGAATTTAGAATACTCTCTAGGTTGTTCGCAGAGTTTTTACCACCAGAGTATCCGTACCAAGTAGCTGGTGGGGATCAAATGATTAAACAACAAGACTTTGATGGTCGCGTTGATGTCATTCCAGTTTCTGATCCAAACTTCTTCTCAATGAGCCAAAGAATTTCGCTCGCACAACAAGAGCTGCAATTGGTACAAAGCAATCCAGAAATACATAATATTAAAGAATCCTATCGCCGAATGTACGAAGCGTTAGGCTCAGAAAACATTGACGCACTATTAATGCCCGATCCACCTCCTCCCGCTCCTGTGGACCCGGCGCAAGAAAATGGTGCAGCATTAATGGGTGCCCCGGCTACTGCGTTTCCTGAACAGGAACATATGACGCATATTGAGGCGCACCTAACCTTATTAGAAAGTCCTGTGGCCATGATGAATCCGGCAACGGTTCCGTCTTTGGTTTCACACATCTTCCAGCACATATCACTAGAGGCACAAAAGATTGCCGACCAACAAATGCCGGAACAACAAGCTATGCCACCAGGAGCAAACGGCATGATGCCTCCGCAAATGCAAGAAGGAGGACCAGTGCCACCTGGACAACAACCTCCTCCACCTAACCCAGAAAAAGAAGCGCTCAAGGCACAAATCGAGCTACAATTAATGGAAACAATAATGCCTGCTCTTGAAGAGATCTTGACACCACCCGATGATGGAGTGGTACAATTGAAAGCACAAGAGTTGCAGATCAGAGAGCAAGAAAACCAAGACGATAAAGAAATCGCCGAGAAAAAGCTTGCTTTAGATAAAGCAAAACTTAAACAAAAGGACCAATCAGAAGAAGAAAAGCTAAAATCTCAAGAAGACATAGCAGTTCTGAAGCTGAAAATGGAAGAAGAAAAGATCGGTTCTCAAGAAGACATGGCGGTACTTAAAGCTAGGGTTGAAAGAGAGCGTATAGCAAAAGACAAGAAAGAGAATAAGAAAGATGGCTAGAAGACCCGTTATAAAGAAGAGGCCAGGTCCAGGTATTATGTCTATGCTTCCTGAAAGGAAACCAAGACCGCCAAGGCAGCTTATTTCTCCTTTAGGTCCAAGCGATAGAAGGGATCCTGTTGGTACACCACCATATCCTATGGGACAAAATCCCTATGAATCACCAATAGTTCCCGGAGCACAAGGGACTCCAGTGGGCTTAAACCCTGATGGTACTCCTTATGTTTCTTCTTTGCCTTCTGCTGCTCCCGGAGTTCCAGTAGGTCCAGATGGTACTCCAGGACCAGCAAATATTCCTGAAGTAGTAGAAAAAGTAAAAAAGATTCTTCCTTCGTTAGCTCCTGAACAAATAAAACAGGTGGTTCCTAAAATTCCACCAGAAACAATAAAAGAGGTAATACCTTCTTTACCTCCTCAAACAATAAAAGAGGTGTTGCCTTTTTGTGGTACTGGAACAATAAAAGAAGTAATGCCGACGCTTCCACCAGAAGTAGTAAAAGAAGTAGTACCTTCGTTACCTCCTGAAACAATAAAACAGGTATTACCGACGCTTCCACCAGAGGTAGCACAAGAAGTTATTCCACCTAGAAGACCAATGGATGCTGACAGACCTATAGGACCTAGACCACCTGGTAGGATCCCTGGAGGACAACCTATTCGGATTCCAGAACCTGTTGGTCCCCCGCCTTTTGATCCAAATTTAGGACAACCTTCTCCAGATGTACAAACCGCCGTAGACAACATGGGCTGGGACATTCCTGTAACTCCTCCACAAGAAGATTGGGTAGAAGATTTTATGCCGCCTATACCTTCTGAGGTAGAACACGATATACCTTTTGGACCAAGCGATTTATTTTTACCTGAAGTTCAACCACCAACAACACCAACACCGGAACCATTTATTCCGCCAGAGGTTTTAAACCCTGATGGCACTCCACCTTGGGTTGATCCCATTGAAACAGCACCCGATGGAGGACCCCCTGGAGGTCCCCCTATAGGACCGACGACAACTCCTGGAGGACCTACAATGCAAGTAATTGTTTGGGGACCAGATGGAACACAATACAGCACCCCTGCTGCGGCTGAAGCAGCTGGTGTGACTGATTGGTCGATGACTCCTCCGGGAACACCGACAACTCCGGGAACACCGACACCTCCAGGACCGGTAACACCGGAAACAACACCTGTGCAAGGTATGACTATGGAAGAAATGCAAAAAATGATTGCTGATATGCAAGCACAACAACAAGAACAAGCAGCAGCAAGAGCCGCTCAAGAAGCGGAAATGTCTAAACAATATATGGTTTATGGAGATAGAACAGGATACAATCCCTATCAAAGTGGTCAATACCAATCGGACCCATATGGACCGTCAGGCGTTCCAGACATGGGAGGAATAACAACTATTCCGGTTCCAGGCGGCTATGGAATACACAACCCTGTATATGAGAGGTTGAGGAGAAAAATATAGATATTTTAGATTTCGCGACGGCTGCAACGCGCGCAATAGGAAAAAAAGAACAGCAAATACAAGAAATGATGACCAATGGCGAAGTAAAAGATTGGGCTCATTATCGAAACCTTGTTGGTCATATCGAAGCGCTTAACTTCATTCGCGAAGAAATTAGATCCTTACTAAAAAATCAGGATATAGAATATGACTAATACAGCACTAGAAAAAAAATGGGCAGAAGAAGAGGACAACAAAACCCCTTTGGAAAAAGCCTATGATGAAGGCACAACTTTAAACCCCGAAAAAATAGAAACCTCATTATTAGACGAGCTTCCTGAACCAACAGGGTGGCGAATAATGGTTCTTCCTTACAGAGGTAAAAGAACCACAAAAGGAGGAATTGAGCTAACAGACGAAACACTTGGAAGACAGCAAATAAACACCGTTCTAGGCTATGTCCTAAAAATAGGTCCTTTGGCCTATAACGGAGAAAGATTTTCTACTGGACCTTGGTGCGAAGAAGGGGATTGGGTATTGTTTGGACGATACGCCGGTTCTCGTTTTCAAATTGAGGGCGGTGAAATAAAAATACTCAACGATGATGAAATCATTGCAAGAGTAGCAGACCCAGAAGCAATTCTGCATCAATATTAAAACATGAGGAAAGACCCATGCCAAAACATAAACTAAACTTAAATGCAGCTGAAGAGCTTGTACCAATTGATGATACAGGCCCTGAAGTAGACGTAGAACTATCGGAAGACGCCGTTCCTTCTTTTGAGGCCGTAACGCCTTCAAAACCAATTTTGGAGAACAAACCAGAAGAAACAGTAGAGGCCGTAGAAGAAAAAGACGAGCACGAAGAATACAGCAAGAACGTAAAAAAACGAATTGACAAACTAACAGGAAGACTACGAGAAGCGGAACGAAGAGAACAAGCAGCAACACAATACGCGCAAAACGTGCACAAAGAAAACTCAACACTAAAACAACAAAAGCAGAACATAGACAGCAATTATATTGTTTCAGAAGCTAATCGAATCACAGCTGAAACCGAAGCAACAAAAAATTTACTACGCCAAGCAAACGAAGAACAAAACACAGATAAACAAGTTGAAGCACAACAAAAACTAGCCGCTCTTGCGGTAGAGGCCCAACGCGTACAGGCACTCAATCAAAGCAGAGCAGTTAGAGAACAACAAGTGGTTGCACCACAACAGTTTTCACAAGACTATCCACAAGAACAGCAATCTCGTCCTGCGCCTCCTGATCCTAAAGCAGAATCTTGGGCAGAAGACAATTCTTGGTTCGGCGAAGACAGAGCCATGACCATGACTTCTTTTGTAATTCACCAAGATCTTCTCAACGAAGGATTTGACGCGGCAAGTAATGAGTACTATAGTGAGATAGATAAACGGATTAGAGATGAGTTTCCACATCGTTTTGATGGGGCAGCCAATCAAACAAACCGACCCGTTCAAGCAGTAGCTCCTGCAAAACGCAGCGCTAAGATTGGACGCAAAACCGTGAGACTCACACCTTCACAGGTAGCAATAGCTAAGAAATTGGGTGTGCCTTTAGATGAATACGCGAAATATGTTGAATAACGTGGAGACAACAATGCAAAAAAATAATAAAGTCGACGAAAGTCGCGAACCACGCGAAGCCCAGACTCGTGAGAAAAAAGCAGCGAGAAAACCTTGGGCTCCACCATCCGCTTTGGATGCACCGACTCCTCCTGAAGGATATGTTCACCGTTGGGTAAGAATGGAAGTTAGAGGCAATGACGATCAAAAGAACGTTATGGCCAGACTTCGTGAAGGATGGGAGCCTGTGAGAGCAGACGAATATCCTGATTTTGATTCACCCGTATTGGATGAAGGAAAATTTCAAGGAGTAATCGGAGTTGGAGGATTGATTTTATGTCGAATTCCAATCGAAACTGTACAGGAAAGAAGCGCCTTTTTCACTGCAAAGGAACAAGGGCAAATGGATGCTGTAGACAACGATTTGATGAAAGACGGAACTCACTCCAGCATGTCTATTAATAGACCTAATAGACAATCTCGCGTAACAATTGGCGGAACTCAGAGTTCATCGAACTAGGGGTTCTTAATATTAATTCTTGAAATAGAGGAAAGTTTAAATGGCAAATGTAGACAAAGCCTTTGGTTTAAGACCTTATAAAGGTCTTAATGTCGGTTCCGCTGTTCAAGAAGCAAACAAGTACAGTATTAATCCCTCTGGATATGACACAAGCATCTTTCAAGGTGACATTACCATATTTAACGGTGGTTATATTGAAAGAGCGGCAGCTAGTTCTGCCAATATTGTTGGTGTGTTTTCACACTGTTACTATGTTGCTTCTGACGGAACGCCTACCTTTAAGAATTACTATCCAGCTGATACAACGGCACTTGGAAGTGGAGCCATAGAAGCATATATCTATGACGACCCAAATCAAATGTTTGTTGTTCAAGCGGATGGTGCTTCAGCCGTCACATGTATAGGCAGAAATGCTGATACTGACGGTATTGGCGGTAGTACGACAACAGGTGTTGCGACACGCGAACTCGACTCTAGCACAATAAACACAACGCAAGGGCTTCAGCTTAAAATCGTTGGGGTTGTTCAAGATGACATTAATGGTGATCTCACAGCGAATAATGCAAATTTGGTTGTAATAATCAACGAGCACGCTTATAGAGGTCCCGTTGCAGGAACTTAGGAGTAATTTAAATGGCAATTAGTAGAGCACAATTGGTTAAAGAATTGCTTCCAGGCCTGAACGCATTATTTGGACTTGAGTACGATAGATATGACAAAGAACATGAAGAAATTTATGATATGGAGTCAAGTGATCGTGCTTTTGAAGAAGAAGTAATGTTGACAGGTTTCGATACCGCACCCGTTAAGTCAGAAGGAGCAGGAGTGGCTTTTGATCAAGCGCAAGAAGCGTTTACATCAAGATACACTCACGAAACGATTGCATTGGCGTTTTCAATTACCGAGGAAGCAGTAGAAGATAACTTGTATGACAGACTGTCAGCAAGATATACTCGCGCGCTAGCTCGTAGTATGGCGAATACCAAGCAAGTCAAGTCGGCTTCTGTGTTAAATAGAGCTTTCAATTCAAGTTATCCAGGCGGCGACACGAAAGAACTTTGCGCGACAGACCATCCAACTGTGGGTGGTGCTAATCTGCGTAATGAGCTTTCTACGGCAGCTGATCTGAATGAAACTTCATTGGAACAAGCACTAATTGACATTGCAGCTTTTACTGACGAGCGTGGTTTGAAAGTAGCTCTTCAAGGAATGAAACTAATTATTCCTAAAGAACTACAGTTCACTGCCGACAGATTGTTGGAAACACCAGGTCGTGTGGCTACATCAGACAATGATATTAACGCTGTTAAGAATATGGGCATGGTCCCAGAAGGATATACAGTAAATCATTATCTGACAGACACCGACGCATGGTTCATAAAGACTGATTGTCCGAACGGATTCAAAATGTTTGATCGTTCGCCAATCAGAACTTCTATGGAAGCTGATTTTGACACTGGCAATGTGCGTTATAAGGCTAGAGAAAGATACTCGTTCGGATGGTCCGATCCACGAACAGTATTCGGTAGCCCTGGAGCATAACCTAATATGGAACCCCGCCGGGGGTTTCTTACTCAACCCGGCACACTTTCTTCTTTCTTTTTCTATTCTTTCCAAGTAACATAGGTTTTGTACCTAGGGTAAACTTGTCCTACAGACTGACCTAGCAGACAATGCCAAGACGGTAGGACTTATTTTTTCAGGAGAAAAAATTATGGCAAAATCAACCTTTTCAGGACCTGTAAGATCCCTCGCTGGATTTATAAGTGCAGGCTATAGCTCTGTTGTTAGTTTAACAGCTAACACGACTATTACAGTGGCTTCTCATGCCGGTAAGGTATTACTGTGTAATGATGCGGACGGGGTGTTTACACTTCCTAG
>Ga0080013_1000636_pt1 | contig 49231 bp, 64 predicted proteins | sample ETNvirenome_6_85_FD_69236 | JGI IMG/M metagenome (GOLD analysis project Ga0080013, IMG submission 69236) | Marine viral communities from the Pacific Ocean - ETNP_6_85 (SPADES assembly) (version 2) | ecosystem: Environmental > Aquatic > Marine > Oceanic | place: Pacific Ocean | collected 2013-06-19
ATGTTGATCCAGATAAGAACCAAAGTAATTCTCCTATCACAGATTTAAAATGTACTCGTTTAGATGTAAGTATTGGAAATCCTTCCTGTAAATTAAATCTCAGTTGATGTCCAAATATACTAGTAGTTCCTGTTCCAGTCCTGTCGGTCTTTGCGGACCCATTATGTATAATATGATCTGCTATTTCTTGATATTGCCTATCTGTATTATTCATTGTATATGTACACGCTTAAAGCTAGTTAATAAATCAACAAATTCATTTGCTGTAAACTGTTTTCCTTTATCATCAAAAATATCTATTTTATCTAATAGGTCCGGGGCCTTTTTTGCAATTTCCATAAATTTTGTATATCCGGATGCTGACCAAAATGATCCTAACCCATTTGATTCTCCTAATATGTGATTATCTTTAAGTAACAGCTCACGAGTTATTTTACGGCCCGTCTCTACGATGTAGTAACGCATTGCTCCTTTAATTCTGTTATAAATTTTTTCAAGTCACCTGTAGGCTTAAATCCTAATAGGTTCTTGGCCTTTGTATTGTCTGCCAATGTTTCAAATGGTTCCAATCGCTTTTCTTTGTATACTCGGGCACCACCAAACATTTCAGCAACTTCGTTTACAGACAAATTATTACCATTGCCTATATTAAATATCTCACCTGGTGGCAAGGTTGGTATTGTAGCAGCCGCCAAGTTCACATAAATTACATCATCTACATGAGTAAAGTCTCTACGTTGTTCACCAGTATTTACTACATTTAATGGTTCGTTATTTTTATATTGTCCTTTAAATACAGCAATTACTAATTTATATGCACCTTCATCACTCATCCTATTTCCATATACATTAAAATATCTTAAACATGTAGTATGTAATCCATATATTTTAGTATATAATTGACAATATTGTTCGCCTATCAATTTATGTAATGCATATGGACTCATAGGATCTATAGTAGCTCCTTCTGATGTTGGTAGTTCTTCGGTGTCGCCAAATATGCTACTGCTACTACTAAATACAAATCTAGCAGTTGGATGGTATTTACGTGTACCTTCTAAAATATTTAATGTCGCATTTACATTATGATCATGTACTGGTAATGGATTTTCAATACTAGGCTGGACCCTAGGTAATGCTGCTACATGAAATACATAATCTATATAATCAAATGATGCCATATAATTTAATACCTCTGCTCGATTAGTTAAGTCTGCCTGAAAGAATTCCGCATTTGGATTGAGATTAGATCGGTTACCTGTAGATAGATTATCGAATACATGTACCTCCATTCCCATGTTAATTAATTCGTCTACTAAATTTGAGCCAATAAAGCCGGCTCCTCCTGTTACAATTGCTGTTTTCATCTATTATTAAGTTTATTAAGACATTCTTCTAAAATCTGTTTTTTCTTTTTTAGGCCGGCTAACGTATATCCATCTAGGTTTTGTCTGTTGTTCCCAGTGCCGGCTTGGATCTGAGTAGTAAGATATTTTATAGCATATTCGAGATATGTTTCAATATTTTCTGTCATGAAATTTCATCTTGTATAAGTTCATTAATATATTTGCGCACAACTTCTCCTAATTCTTGATCATTAGGATATTTTTTTACAAGCTCAACTATAAATTCTAATATTTCTTCTGGTATCATGATTTAATTAATTCTTTTTCATACGTTTTAATAGTATTATTAACCTTTATTTTAAATATATCTAGTTCAAATTCTTCCCCTATTGTCAAGCCTAAGGCATCGATTCTTGGAAAGTTTGCATCTAATATTTCTGATAAATTTTGTACGTATCCAAAATTAATATCAGTTAACTGGTGGCCATCAAATTCTACCAATATATCATTATGTTTTTCTTCATTAATATCTCGTACACGTTTTACTATGTCAAATGATGAAATCTTATCTTCTGCCATAACATATCCAGTACCATTATGGTCTATATATATGTTCGTACACCATGGTTCGAGAACTTTTAACAAATTATCATTACTATTATGTACAATAAATCCGACGTCATACTTTGGCGGAATTATTGGTTTCATGAAATGATCATGTTTACAAAAATGTCCCCATTTACGAATAAATTCTTTAGTTGCTTTTTGATTTTGAGTTAACCATTCATCCGTCTCTCTATTCTTCATAAATACTTGGCCATCAGGATTTCGTTTTGCGCCATCAGCAAATCTACTACCTCTACAAGTCATATGATAAACAAATCCTTCCCATGTTTGAACAAACTCAACTCCATTTAGATGAAACCTATTAAATATATCTGTATCTTCTTTTGATTGTGGAGCAAATATAGGATCGTGACCTCCTATTTCTTGAAAGTCTGATTTATAAAATGCCCATGGTGCAAATATACCTTCTGTTGTTGGACCTTCATCAAACTGTCCTAACCTATCCTCTATATACTGTAGTAATTCTTTTTCTTTAAACTCCTCAGGTTCAATCCCAAAATCCATTAATATCTTTTCAGGTCCTGGAGGATGTAATGGTGGTTCTATTCTGGTAAGTGATACTATTCTACTCTCAACTACAGGTTCTTCCGGAGTTCCATACATATGTTTTTCAATGGCATCTAAGGCTCCGGGACATAAATACATGTCCGCATGAAACACCATACAAATATCATTCGTCGCCACCTCATTAACAAGCCTATCATTCAATATAACTAATCCTAATCTATTTGGCCCCTCGTTCCTAATCCATTCAAAATTAGAATCTTTCCTTTCGGTTTCACAACACCATGCCCATGTACCATCTGTTGAATAATCATCTGCTATACAAATTTGTACTTCGTGGTCGCCTTGGTTCTGTCTAATCGAATCATATGCCCATTTAAGATATTTAAGATTATTACGACTGGGGATTATTAAACTTATATTCATACTTAAATATATAAACTTTTTATCGTATTAACAAATTTTTCTTCAGAAAAAAATGTATCATATCCAGATATGGCATCTATTTCACATTGAACATAAAAACCATGATCATTTTTAAGCCTAGCTGCTAGTTTAACAGCTGACTGAATATCTCCTAATTTTATTGTAAGCTTGGGATGACATAACTCTTGAGTATCTAATCCTTCATAGCCAATACACGGTATCCCTAGATATGCACAATTAAGTGCAAAGGTTCCGGCAGCATGGGTTCGCATGAGATGAATACCATATTTAAATTTATTTAATTCTGTTATCCAATTTGCCCAATCCATATATGGAAGATGATTTAGATTTGGTAACTGTTCTTCGCCATCGACCTTACGGCCCATTGTAGGAACATATATGTTACAATCAAATTCCTGTGCTACCATATAACTATCAAAGCCACCATACCAACTACAAAAATTGCCACCGATCATTACATTAGAACGTTCTACCTTTGGTAAATCTTTTATTAAATCTTCTATCATAAGTGCTGGCATTAGTTTACAATCTTTACCAGTCAGTCCACTATAATATTTTATATCAGATTCGTTATGTACGAATAACCAATCCATTTCTTGCAATATATTAAAAAACCAGATCTGTTCTTCTAACTCATAATCCTGAAAATACCAATGTGGTCCTTCTTGCATGTAGACTATCTTATCACAACACTTACGTAAATTTTCTAATAATGGATATTCTGATAATGCCTTAATATTTTTCTTTGGTATTGTTACTATACCAAGATCATAATGGTCCGATATCGTATGAATTGAATTTATTGGATAATGCATTGCATCTAATACGTGCATCCAGGCCGAGTCATTTCTCATTCCACGGAAGTTCCTAGGTACTTTACCTGACCAACCACCTTCTGTAAACCAAGCTATTTTCATTCTATTAATTTTTTCATTTCAGTTACTGACATTGTTTCAGCAGTTAACGATGAATGTTCCTTTCCTAATCTCGTTGCTGCCGGGGTTTCATGCTCAAATATGAATACAGAATTACCTACTATATATGTATGGTCCAATTCTTTTGTACTAATAAGCATTTCATTTAATTTCTCGCCCGGGCGGGTTCCTACTATTTCTATATCCTCAGAAATAACTTTTGCTAAGTCATACATGTTAACCGTTTTCATTCTTTGAGACATGATAAAACCTGAATCAAATTTATTTGTATATACGATTGCTTTACGAATTAACTGAGCTGCATCACTAGTCGAAAACATCAATCGGTTCATTTCCGGGTCTGTTAATTTAAGTGGTTCGTCCTTTTCTGCCAACTGTTTCCAAAATGGAATTACTGAACCATTACTTCCGGCTACATTTGCAAATCGAGTACAAATAAATTTAGTAGATTTGTTATAATTATTCATAAACATTAATTCCATCATACGTTTAGTATAACCATATACAGAATCTGAATCACATGCTTTATCTGTACTTACTCCAATTGTCAATGGTACTCCGGCTCTAATACTTGCTTGAATAACATTGAAACTTCCTATTACATTTGTTTCTATAGCAGCAGCTGGATTTTCTTCTGCTAGATTAACATGTTTCAATGCAGCTGCATGAATTACTATATCTGGTTTAACAGTTTCGAATACTTGTATTAAATCTACTAATTTCCGGATGTCACCAAAATAACTTTTCACGGCCGGCCTTTTCCTCTGTAAATCGCTTATATTCGTTTCATTACGACTAAAATTATAAAATTCATATTCATCATAATATTCTCCGATAAATGCTGTTCCTACTGTGCCAGTGCCACCTGTTATTAAAACCTTTTTCATATCTAAATATAATATTTTTTTTTCAATTTACCAAATATCTTTCCAAGTAAATGCCTTCCAATTGGGATTAAATAAATTATGATAATTTTGTTCGCACATATGATTTACCTTTACATACCAATCATTACTTCTACGTTTTTCGTTCATAGTACCATCCGTACGCTCGCCTTTTATATATTTCCTCTTCTCTGGATGATTTCTATTATGTACTAACAAAATATTTTTTATAATGTATTGCGGGATATTTCCTAGGATGCGGTTTGTCATCATCATAAATGCAGAATCTTCATGTACAAAGAATACAGACTTCGGAATGTTTACTCCGGCTTTAATAACTTCTGATGATATTACTAATCCACATCCGTTGAATTTATGTTGGGGCATTATTCTAACATCCAGCTCATCTGTTTTATCATTTATCTTATTCATCTCATCTTTAGTCATTGTATATTTTAAACTCCACCAATTATCATAATCATTAGCAATAAATGGTTTATCAGTAAAATCTGGATGTTCTAATAATTTCCATGTATCATCCCACATCTTACAAATACCAAAAAATGCTAGATATTTTGGATTATTATTTTGTAATGACATTTGATGTAAGTTATCTAATATCACAAATGTTTGTTTAGGTAATAACGCATCAGATTCGCCCCACATTAAAACATCCACATCATCACAGTAGTTGTTGTTAAACTCTCTTCTATAGTCAGCAATTGTATATAAATGGCCTATTATATTTACGTTCCATGATTCCGGTGATGGCGTTCCTATAAGGTTAGTTATTTTATCAATACATTCCCATTTTTTCTCAGATGAGATTGGCTTTTCTAAATCTTCATTTGTAATGATATCAATATCTACTATGACGTCTCCATCATATACATCTATAGCATCTCGTAAAGATTCTATATATTCTCCGATAATATCACACTCATACCATTGCACAAGACATCCTATTGCAAATTTAGTTTTCATAATTTTTCTAATTTTTCTATTGCAATCCCACTTTCTCCGCCATAAGCATATAGCAACCAATTATGGTTACCATCATCGAATATACATGGATCACGTAATTCATTACTAAATCCTAATGCCATTCCAAATCTAGATGGAATATTTGGTTGCATGGCTCCTTCAAATTGCAGTTCAGGCCGCTTTAATTCATAGTTTGATAATATTTCCCAATCTACAATTTTTAATACATAAATGCGTTCTGGTGCTTCACCAACTATGGTATAAAATATATATAATTTATTGCCATCTATATGTACTGCAGTATGCCTAGAATTATCTAAAAGTTCAAATTGCAATTTGTATTCGGATCCGACTCGCTTATATATTTGAGAATTAATATTTTTATTTTTACATATAGCATATGTACTACCTAGGTAATTAAATTCTCTATGATAAAATGGAGTCAGTACTTTGTCATCACTAGTAAATTTAATGCCATCCAATGATTCTGCTTTAAATGTATATTGTCCATTATACGGCTCGCCTAAATCGCCATGATAATACATTACTATTTTATCATCTATTACATGTACGTCCGGACTTGCTATATGGCCGTTACATGGGGTTTCATTTAATTGTAAAGTTCCTGCTCGGTAAAGTGTCCATAGTCCTTCTAAGTTATCGGAATAAGCCATTCTGATAGTTTTTCCTTTATGGTTAGCAAAATAAAGATAATATTTTCCTAATTTATTCTTTACATAATTAGGTACTTTAATTAATGAAGGGCCATTTATATTATTATCATTAATTATATTTTGATTGATAATAGACGTAGGAGTAGATAATTTAAAATCTTTGCGAAATTCAAATTTATAATTAAAGATTTCAATATCTCTCTTAAAAAAATCGCGTACTATTTGTATAGTCTCAGCATCATAAAACTCGCTATAATGTGTTTTTTCTCTAAAGCCACCCTTTAACGTAGGCAACTCTAAATTAGGAATTCCTATTTTGTTGCATATATAATTTAAATCTTCTTCTAAATTTTCATAACGCCCGATAAAGTCAACATTTAGAGTTCCGTCATTAAGACATGTATATCGATGTAAACAATCCTCGGGAAGCAAGTTACCTTCTTTAACCCAACTTTTAAATCCTTCTATAGAAGTTTCTTTTAATCCTTTTTTACCTTTTATATCCCAATGGTATCTGGAAACGGCTATATCATATGGGTTACGAATAATAGCAAATGAAAAATATGAATTCCATAGTTCATTACCTAAAAATCTTTTCGTAGTTGTTAGTTCAGGATGTGGATGATTAGTATAAAATTTGTCCATATTTAAACCAGCAGAATGAGAGTTATCATCTATTCCTAATCTATATTGGCCTGTAATTATATCATCTTTTCCGCAATGTTTAGCTAAAGTTACTTGAATACTCGACCCGGCAGTCTTTCTAGTTTTTAAAAAGATAAATTTATGTTTATGAGATATTATCATAAGTATAAATGTTTATAGGTTTTTTCTATCCAGTAACCCGGAGTAGGTTTTACTCCTGCATTGTAATGACTTATATAACCATATTCTGTATGTAACATATCTTCTCCTAATACCTCAAATCTCATCATATCTTGCATATTCCATTCATAATCTAATATTTTATAATCTTCGGGTATATCTCTATTAATAAGAAAATTTAAAACTGGTTGGTCGTTCCCTACGCAATAATTGTCTTGTATATGGTGAATTATAGTATGGTGTTCATGATAAAATTCTTGTACAGAATTAAAAAAGCTTTGGTGATTTTTATTAAAAACCATTACTCCGGAATTAAAATATTTATGATATGGGAATTGGAAGTTTTCAAATAAAAGTTTAGAATAATTTTCTATACTTCTACAAATCCAATCCATACATCCAAAGGCCCGGACAGCACAGAATTTATTATTAGTAATTTCAAATATATTAGGTGCATTAGGGTGTACTACGGTATCAGCATCGACATATAATACTTGATCATATTCTACTCCATTAGATTCCAGAATATCTAAAACATACATCTTATACCACTGAGGCTTCATATATGAAAAATCAAATAGCGGCTCATCTAATATAAAAAGATCTGCCCCTATTTTTTTACTATAATGCTTCCAACTTTTTAGTGAGTAATCATATCCCTGATTTTTACTCCGTTCGTCTTTAACTATATTGATTATAAAAATAATATTTTTACCCATAATTTTCTTTAATTATATCCCATGTTTGTTTCATTAAGGGATTTCTTTGTTTTCTATCAAAACCACTATATTTCCAAAGATATCCATATTTTATAAAAAATGGGGTATTATCTGTTTTTAACTGCCAATTATGACTTAACCAATTAAATCTAGTCATATGGTTTATATTATAAGAATTAGGCAATTCAAATCTAAAGTCTATATCTTCTCTCTGTAAAAGATAGTTATATACTGGCTGGTCTGTGCCCCTGCTTATTTTTGATTGTAATTCTAAAATTTTATTATTATTATTAAAGTAAAATTCTTTTAATGTTGTAAGAAATGGTAAATGATCTTTTGTAAATATCTGAAAACCACAATCTATATATCTTTTTAAATCAAAATCTATATCTGGGAATAATTCTTGATATCCTCTTATTCCTTCATCCATCCATCGAACATTTTCTAAAGCTCTAAATATGCTTAATTTTCTAGATGTTAAATCAAAAAAGTTTGGTGTATCCCATTTAACCATATAACTGGCATCTACAACTGCTACTTTGTTCCAATTGATTTCTTTTAATTGATCTTCTAAATCGAACCAACGTTGCCAAGTAATTTTATGTTTTCCTACGTCCTCTAGCGATGGCGAGTTATATTCAAAAAATAATACATTATTTCTCCTGCACCAATATTCCCATGTTTTTTTAGAATATTCAAAATATTCAAAATTGCCATGTTTCTCTAATGTTAATGGATCTTTACTTTTAACCCCTACCCAAAATAATATATTTTTCATATTCCGTAACTTAAAATTATCCCCTCATTTCCTATTAAAGTAGTACTTGCATTACAAGAATAACCTTTATTTTCTCCTATATGTCTTTCAAATTTTAACCCAAAGTTTATACTATCATCAATGGCCTTTTTTACTTGTCGGGTGGTAGGATGAGGATGTCCATAATCATCAAAAACTAAATAAATTCCTTTATTTTCATCAAAATATTTTAACGCTCTATTAATATCAGCTATAACATTATCATAAAGATGGATACAATCAATAAATACTAAATCAAATTTACAATTTATATTTCTATAAGTTAGATCGCTATAAGCATCTCCATGAATAGGAATTATATTATCTCTGTCTTTATTTACCTCTTTTATGTAATTTATATTTTCTAAAAGATGGTCTACTGCATAAACTTTATTTGCAATATAACTTAAAATATTTGTAGTATGGCCATGATTAGCACCTATTTCTAAAACATTATCTATATTTTTATCTTTACAAAAATCTATTAAATCCCTTTTAAATTGATGAGTAGTAGTATTTTTATATTCTGTTTTGTCTGGAAGATTATCTAGTAGATTATTATTCATTATTTAAATTATTTATTAGGAAGTAAATCAATGCCCCATTGTATTTTAGTAATTTGGTTAAAAGGATATACATCTTTTTTTGATGACGACATAAACGTACGAATTTGATTTTGATCGTCTATTTTTCTTTTATTTTCTGGCCATATTCTACTAAAATAAAATCTTGGTTCAACAAAATTATATCCACATATATTAACAGAATATTTCTGAATTAACATATCATCATTTATATTTCCAAATACGTTAAATTTTCCATGGTCTTTAGCAAACACTTCAACCTTAGGATGTATGTTACATGCCCCTGTATGTCCATTCAATGAATAGTCCCGTACTCGAGATGATATTACAATATCTAAATCATCATTAGATCTAATGCCCATTAAAGCTAATATCGAACTTTGGCATAAAGTATATTCAGATTTTGGAATTTGAAGCGAATCTAATTCTTGAAGAAAATTAAGTTTTAATAACGGATTAAAATTTTCTGGTTTGACATAAAAGGGAATATATTTTTCGCCCCTTATTAATCTACCAATCATTGCATATGCTCTATGAGTGCCATGTCTAATAAATTCTAGATCAAAATCAATGGGATTTTTTTGATTAAAGTCTAATATTTCACTATCTGACATCTTGTCTAAATTTTGATAATATTCAGGAGTTAATATTTTATTGCGGGCCTCAGCCGTAATTTCCGGACCGCCTAATTTTTTATGTTTATCTGTATCTAGGATATTTTTTCTAAAACCATATAGTAAACAATTAAAATATTCCCAATTATTTTCTCGAGATTTTTGTTTTTGAGAATCTAATTTGTTTTGATTTTGATAATACTGAACAACTTCTCCTGCAGTTTTTAATTTAAAAGTATGGTTAAATTGGCCACGATATTCCCAGTAATAATCTGGGTCTAATATTAAAGCCTTTTTTTGGCAAATCCTGGATGGGAACTTTAGCCTTAAAAAATGATTTAAGTTTATTTCGCAATACTGCATACAAATTTTTTATAATTATTATCTGCAAATGAACTATTATATTTATGATCTAAAAAATTTTGTAGCTCTACCAGAGGATAAATTCCTTCTAAATCGATTAAACATGGTTGTCCTTTATAATTCATAATATGTTGTTTACAATAATCGAAATAAAAATAACTTGTCGTTATAGTTTTATGTTTAATTAGGTCATAAAATTCCGAACCATCCTTTTTAAATTCTGACACAGCATCCATTATATATCCCCGGCTTACCCCATCATGATATATTATATATTTAAGTGCTGGTACTGTTTGTTTATCATAAAATTTACTATTTATGCCTGCTATTAAATTATCTTTTCGTATATATGTCGGGTTCCATATTTTATAATATAAGTTATTATTTTTGTCATGAAAGATCCATCTACAATGGTCCTGGTTCCCATATATTTTATTTCTTTCCTTTACTAAACTTAACTCCGAGAAATCAATATCCTCTAAATTAAAAGATTTATACATAAGTATGTTTTTGTAGAATATCATTATACTCAACAAAAATTGCTTGTTTTGGAATATAACACTTTAAATCTTTAAATCTCTTAATCCCTATAGAATGATCATAATACCCCTCAAAGTAATTTGGTATATTATCATGAGGATATGGTATAGGATGAGGACAATTGTGTTTATTGTTAATAAATTCAATTAATCTTTCTTTCCAAAATTCAGTCTTAATTATACAATCTGACGATAGTCTTCCTGTAGGAGAATCTTTTCCTAGATAGGAATATCCATAGTCATGTTCTGTATATCCATTAAATGTATTTTTAGAATATTTTTTTATCTTTGTTAGATTTGTAAAGTCTATATCTAATTCTTTAATTTCATTTAAAATATTGTTTAAATCTTCATACGAAGAATGTAATATTTGATCTTCACATAAATAAAGTAAATAAGGAGTTTTTACTTCTTCTACTAAAGATAAAGTTACCAAAGCCCAATTTTTTTCTAAATTATTATAAAAATTTAAATCTTTTATATATTTTTTATATGAATTATGTATAATATCTAAATTAACAGTATCATTGAAATTAACATGAAATGGTATATCTTTAAATACTTCTCCTAATGTTGGAAGATTTTCTAGTAATACATCTCGTCTTTCATTAACGGTACATATAAAATTTTGAACAACAGTTATCATAATTTATAAATTTATATTAGCCATTAAATATTACACCATACAGTTCTAACATTGTTACATTATTATTAGCACATGTTCGGCCGGCCCGGGACTTTAAATCTAAAAACATTTCCTGGTCATTATATACACTAGTATATAAATCCTCTCCATCTAACATTATATATTTAATTGGATTATTTTTTAAAATCTTATCTAATTTTACTACTCCCATCCACGTTTCAATTTTAGGAACAAAACTTACATGGGTCGGTAATGTACTAATGATCATTTGCGTTTCCGAATTAGTTTGTATATTTGATACAGCAAAATATTTTATATTTTTATATTTCCGCATCATTTTTAATGCATCAGGAATATGTAACGTAGGCCTAGGAGGCTTTGATCGGCCTTTTGGATAATCTAAAAATATATCATATGGCACGTTTACAAATTTTTCTAGTTCTTCCTCGTCTTTTACATGTGCCATATTAATCCTAATGACTACATTTTTTAATTTTTTGAATTGATCTAACTGCGTTAAATGGTTTGAAATAAGTATCATATTTTTAATTTTTTACGTATTTTTGTTGCTGAAATTTCTTTAATATCTTTTGGCGGAACATGTTCAATAATATCATATCCTACAGTCCTTCCAATATTAACTGAATCAATGGCCGGAACTATGATTACTTTAACCTCTTCCGTACTAATTAATTCCTTTAACTCATGAGTTATATTATCATATACAATATGAGTAGGGAATGGATTTTTTTCTGGTTCATATTCATGTATATCCATTATAGCGATACATACACGTTTTCCTAATTTCAATCGTTGGTCTATTAGCCACCGGTGACCTTTATGGAAAGGTTGATATCTTCCTATAAATAACGAGTATCTTGTATCAACCATTTCGTCTATTTTTATATTGGTATGCTAGAATGGATAGTCCGGCAGCTACTATTACATCTGCTATCGGTGGGACGGCTGGCCATCCAAAATTCCAAATAATGACTAATACTAGCCATACACCCCATATACTATCAAATTGCTTCATATCTTAAAATTTATAACCAAATTCTTTTATATCTTTTTCAAATGCAGTAGCAACTAATAGTTCCATTTCTGGCGTATAATACTCTCTATACTGGTTATCATCTGGTATTATACTCTTATTTACGAATGGTAATATAGACTTAGGAATATTTAATACGTCACAGATATGGTCAAAACTTTCTTGCAATGTTTCATATTTGCCAATATAGTCTACTAAAATATTTTCGTCGCTATCTGTTATCCAATCCATACATGGCCGTATAAATCTAAAATCATCATGTGATATACCTTCTTTAAAAGACCGACGAATATATTCTTCAAAACTTAGGCTGGGCATTTCTTTATAAACGTGTCCAGTAAACTGAGATAATATTCGGGCCCATGGATTTCTTACAATAGTAAATTTAAAACACTGCCCCCACAATTCTTCTCCTAATGCTAGCCGCTCTTCCATCGATGTCCAATGTTGTGATGCTTCGAACTTTACTACATTATTCTTATTTAAAAAATATGGCGCCTTATGTGGCTTCTTAGACCCATAATTTAATAAAGCTGCTTCAACACTGCCGCCACCAGTGCGACCGATATGTGTATATATAAATTTATTTTCTATTGAAATCATTTATTTAATCCTTTAAAAGTTTTTAACCAATAATTAATCATCTCATCCATTAACATCTCAAATGAGTATTTAGGTTCCCAGTTCAGTTCAGTTCTAATTTTTGTTGAATCTCCTCTAAGATATGGCAGCTCTTCAGGCCGCATGTATTTAGGATTTTGTACAACATAGTCCTTATAATCTAATTCTAATTGACTGAAAACATAATCGCACATTTCTCTTACCGAATGTGTCTCACCTGTTGCGACTACCCAATCTCCAGGCTCATTTTGTTGTAACATTAAATGCATTGCTCTAACATAATCATATGAATGGCCCCAGTCTCTATAAGAATCTATATTACCTAATTCTAATTTATCTTGCAATCCTAATTTAATTTTTACTGCTGCCATTACAACTTTGTTAGTTACAAAATTACTACCTCTCCTAGGAGATTCATGGTTAAATAATATTCCATTAGTAGCATGTAATTTATAAGCTCTTCTATAATTTCTTACTATATTGTAACCAAAAACCTTTGCGCAACCATAAGGAGATACAGGATTCATTGGTGTTGTCTCTCTCTGAGCTTTATCATCATCAACTGATAGGCCAAACATTTCAGATGAACTAGCTTGATAAAACTTGGCTTTAGGACATGCTCGTCTGTATGCTTCTAAAATATTTAATACACCAATAGCATTTGTTTGTGCTGTAAATTGCGGAATATCATAGCTTATTCTCACATGTGATTGTGCAGCTATATTGTAAATTTCGTCTGGCTGTATTTTATCTAATAACTGTTCAATACTACCTTGATCTAATAAGTCACCATAATATGTATGTATTTTACCATTTAAATGATTGATCCTAGAATCTTGATGTTCTGGTGTAGAATTCCTACGTACAATTCCATGGACTTCATATCCTAGGTCTAGTAAATATTCTGCAAGATAACTTCCATCTTGGCCTCCGATACCTGTTATAAACGCTTTTTTCATATTATATTCTTAATATATTAATTTTTTAGCAATTTTCCAAATTTTTCACTATTTAAATACATCCATGGATGTTAAGTCTGGCCAATCATTTATCGTCCATAACCTAGGTCTAGTTTTTATAGAGGCTTCTAACTTATCTAAGCCTAATTGTGCTGTTTCCGGTGTCATGTAATAATGATAACCTATTGAATTAATATTTTGCTCTCTCCATGGAACGTCCGGGTTCCTTCCATCATAAGACATTCTTTTTAGTTCTTGTGCAACATCTTTATTATCTGTTAATATCATTCCGCCTCTTCCTAAGCTTAAATGTTTTTGAAATTGAAAGCTTAAGCACATAAATGTTCCAGGAATATAACTATCTTTCTTCCATAATACTGCGGCATCGACTATGTTAGTGTCTTCTATCCAATAAAAATCAGTCCAATTATCATCTTTCCATTTTAATTCAATACCCAACTTATTTGCCAAAAATGGTACTGATATATAAGTTCTTTTTGGAACTGTAATACATTTGATGTTCTGCTGTCTTAGACATAATTCAATTCCATGAGTACAACAATCGACGGCTACTGAATATGGCGCATTAAAAAACTTTGCTACTTCTTTTTCAAATTTATTTATTATTTCAAAACTCATTTTATTGCCTCTACATTTAAACTTATCAATGTTCCATTTTCTTTATCCATATGAGGAAGATATGCTTGTGAATGATCATCAAACTCCGCGTGGTCCATTTTTCTCCAATCATATCGCTTAATATCTTTCATGCCTAATTGCTCTAACATGGCTTTAAGGGTGGTATAATCATATACCCTTTTATGATATATAAATTGTTTACCCATTAACATCTCTCCATATAATGGACCTAATATTTTATTAAGACTAATCTTGCCATCTGAATATAATCTTGCCATGGCTTCAAAGTCTGGGACTGCCACTCTTAATATGCCACCAGGTTTGAGTACTCGTCTCCATTCTTGTAATACATCTAATACTATATTTTTATCAAAATATTCAATCACATGTGATGTATAAATTAAATCAACCGTTCCATTATTATATGGCAGATGTAATATATCATTCGAATCTAAATGTGGATAGTCTCCCCCATCAATATGAACCCAGCCTGGTCCAAAATTTCTCTGACCGCACCCCATATTAATTTTAATCATATAAATGTTTTATCTAATTTCTGGCCTTCATATGGACCAGTTTTATATTCATATACTAATGTTTCATCATCAAGTATTTCATACGTATGGCCACCTTCTAATGTGAAACTAGCGTCACCCGGATTCAATATTGGTGTTGCGATAATATTATTATCTAAATCATAAAAAATACATTTTACCTGTCCTTGAATAACAATCCAACTTTCTTGTGCTATTGCAGTGCCATAGTTAACAGGCTTATATCTATGCTTATGTGGCCTAAATGTCTTCCCATTATCCATATTCAATATGGCACATTGAATAAAATTATTTTCAGGAACAACATCACTCCTACCCGGGGTAAGATCTTCTTTTCTTACTACTATATGTAATAGTTTATCTGGTTGTATTTTAGAATATATTTTTTCCATAATATTTAATTTATTAAACCCATATATGTCTTTGAAAATTATGACTATCAAAAAATTCTAATTTATTTGCATCAAATTCGGGTTTATATTCACAATTTTTAATTCTCGATCTTACTGTAAAATGGTCTGTTTTTTCATAAAACATAAACTTAAGTTTTGTCGTTAGGCCTAGAACATTAAGATGATGTACACACTCTTTATGGGCATCATTAATGTTGTAATTTTCCCAACTATCATATAAACTAGCAAATTTATCCATATCAGAAGAATTAGAAAAAAACCAAGCATCATAATATCTTGAATTACCAACACACTTACAATTACTAGGGGTACAATCATCTCTATGAGACGCGTAAAAATTATTTGAGTTGAAATTAGAAAATATAATGTCTTTTTGGAGGATATGGTCAAATCTATAAACCATTACAAAATCATACTCAAAACCCTTTTCTATTTCATATTGTCTTTTTAATTCAATTGATTTTTTATTCGAATACCATCTACTTTTAATACTGTTCTGCCTAAGACTTTTTTGTTGGAAATCTATTTGAGGCTCAATTATATATTTTTTAGGTTTGTATATGTCAACTAATTCTTTTTCAAAATCAGTACTCCAACTATGAATAAATACATCAACATCATTATGAGCAAAAATATGTTTATTATGAAAATGATGTCCTATTCTATAGTCTACAGGTTGACCTTTTCCATTAGGGTGTTCTACAGCGCCTATAATTCCTATCAAACAAAAGGCCACTTTTGGTTTATTTTTTTTATTCATATGAATTAATATCTAAAATTTGTTGAATAAAATCTTGTTTATGCAAATCTGGGCCTATTGTCAGCCTTATCCAATTATTCCTATTATCAAAAGGAATTTGGGTTTTACCTTTGTAAACTATATCCTTTCTCTTACCCCAAACTTCATCTATGGTTTTATTATTGGTTTTATTATTAAAATGAATCCAATTTGTATGAGAATTAACTATATCAAATCCTCCTTTAGAAAATTTATCTACTAAAATAGTTTTTTCATTATTTACTAAAGAAACGTAATTTTTCATTTCTAGTTGATTATCTAATAAGTAGCATCCATATTTTGCCGCTATACCCGTTACTTCATGCATTAATCTCAATTTATTGAAATATGTTATAATTCTGGTATTGCCAAGTATATATCCTAATCTAACTCCTGCACCGCCCCATGCTTTAGAAAATGTCCTAGATATACAAACGTTGTTATATTTAAATGAAAATTCTTTTAATGTACCTGGACTAAATTCGACGTATGCTTCATCTATTAGGATAGGTATATTAAGTTTGTTAGTATATTCTAGAAGAGGTTCTAATTCTTCCTTTGTTTTATAATCTCCTATAGGGTTGTTTGGATTTGCTATGATTATTAAAGATGTTTTCTTATTAATACCAGATAAAATATCATCAATAGAATATGTTAAATTTTCTTTGTAATTAACCGTTTTAAGTATTCCATTATATAAATTACAATAAACATTATACATAGGAAAACTAGGAGAGGTAGTTATTATTTCATCCCCAGCAGAAACACATAATTCAAACATAGATTTTATACCTACATCAGACCCAGGTACTAAAAATATATTATTTTTTTTAACATTGTTATATTGAGCTATTTTTATTTTTAAATCATCTAAATAAGGATATGTTATAAAATCGGTTTGATTTAGAGTTTTTAAAAAATCTTGAAAAAAATCATCTTTAAATAGTGTTGTTCGTTCACTTTGATCTAATCTAAAATCATATTTAGATTTATCTATTTCATTGTATATTCTATGTACTTTTTTTAAATGTGGTTTTATTTTAAACATATTTAATTGTTTTGTACTCCTAAATGATTTAATATAGGCATTAGTTCTTTATAAGAACAATTACTACAATGAGAGGTAGGTTCATTTGTTAAACACCCTTTTTTTATGTTTTGAAAATCATCTGATTTATGAATATTTTCAATTGTATCTGTAAAAATATTTCCTACAGGTCTGGCACCTGTATTCATACAACACACTTTTACATTTCCCTCTACTGTAATATATAATCCTTCTTTAACCCAAAAGCATTCATCAAAATTCCATTTAGATTTTCCCATTATATTATCTTTCCAATTTTCTTTTAGATAATTTAATTGTTTTTTAGAATATCCTGATGTTTCTATATTATTCTGTATACTATCTTCTGCTCCCCATAATTGAGCTATATTTAATCTTAATTTACCTAATTTATAATGTTTTCTTAATTCATCTACTTTTTTAATATCTTCAATATTATAAGCATTAACTACGTAATTAACAACTACATCACAACCTCCCCTATCAATTGTTTTAAAATCTTCCAAAAAGTCTATTAATTTATCCCATTTAGCAGGTGCTCTATCTCTTTCATAATGTTCCTCATAACCATCAATAGATAAATAAAGCTGGTCCAAACTCTTTAACGCTCTCTCAAATTTAACTCGTAATTTAGATCCTAAGTTGATGGGGTATTGACAATTAGTAGCTACGATAGTATAACAATCTGGGAATCTATTTTTAAATTCTTCGATAACAATATCAAATTGAGGATGTAAAAAAGGTTCGCCCATACCCATAAGTTTAGCTATTCTAAGTGGGTGGTGTTCTAATTTATCTAACATTTCTATCCATTTAGCTAAGGACATATGTTTAAGGGGGCCTATAACTTCCCACCTATTACAAAACGAACATTCCAAATTGCAATAATTAGTTGTTTCTAAATAAGCATATTCAATATAACCGGATTTTTTATTCATATTATTAATATATAAAAGTTAATTAAAATACCAAAAAAGGCTTTAAAGATCCATTTCTCTCAATAGATATACTACTACATGACGGATATGGGTTAGTATCAGCATGATCATTAATGATAATACGTTGGGAATGATAACAATCTGTAATTATTTGATGGTAAATAATATTGTGATTTTTTAATAATTGTTCTACAAGTTTTATTCCTTTTTTATCTCTAGAGGTCATAAATATTATTTGATTACCATTTTTTGAGAGCTGTTGTATTATTTTAATATTTTCTAATAAAGGGGTGATACTATTATACCAATTTTTAACTCCATGAGGGCCTACATTTTGTACAACTACTCCATCGATATCAAATACATAAGTTTTATATTTTTTTTGTTCATTTCTCCAATCTTCTAGCGTACCCCAATCTTTAAAATTAGTACATTTAATATATTCAACTGCAACTATTTGTTTTTGTATAAGATAAGAAAATATATGAGAGATATACATTTCCTTATTATCAAATAAATTACTTTTTTTAAGAGTGTCATATCCTAAAATAAAATCATTAATATTTTCTAATGAATACACTCCGGTGCATATATAATTTGATACTATATTTTTTTCTATTATATCTTGAATGTTATTATATTCATCTTTTACTAAAAAGCTTTTGTTTCCTGGATTTGTAGTTTCTGTTTGGGTTATATCCAATCCTACAATAAAATTTAATAGTCCATTATCATCAAATTCTACTACACAATCAGAATCCTTTATCGTTAACGATCCGGTGATGTTTTTTAATTTTATAGTATTATAAACAGTTTCAGGTGATGAATTTGTCGGCCGGTCTAAAATGACCAGCTCACAATTATTAATATTTCGTTGTTTAAATAATTGGTCTAAAATGACATCGGCTTCATATTCTTTTACGTGTCGTCTTAAAATTGTTATATAAATTTTATCATATGAATTAACAAATTCATCAGTTAATATTTTAGAAATCATTAATCCTTTTTGTGGATGTGTTAGTAACCATTTAGGTTTCATATTAGGAAATCTACTAGAATCTCCTGCCGCAGGGATTATTAAGGTTTTCATTTTAATATAAAATTTTTAATTTGATTATATAATAAAGGATCTTTTTTAACATATGGCAAAATTCGTAATAAATTTATTTTCATAAGGTGATATGAATTATCATAATCAGAATCAGAAAGGTTTTCTTTTAAAAATTCTTGCAATAAAACTAGTTTAGCATATGGTTTATTATTATCATTTCTCCAAGACCACATAAATAATAAATCTTGTAGTATTTTAGAATAGTCTATTAATCTAGTATTTATAAAAGAGTCTAAAAAGTCAATTAAATATAATGTCCCTTTGCTGTTTATTATAACATTCTCAAAAGTTAAATCGCCATGGCAATATGATAAAGGAATGTTATTTAATAATTTAAAATCTTTTTTATTAATTGACGTCTCCTGAACATCAGTTAGCACGGTATCAATTTTATTATGAATTACATTTGTATTCTCTATATAATTAATAGTATTGTTAGATTTTATAAAATTTAATATTATATTAATATAGTTATAAATATTTTGAATAGGACTGGTTTGGATATAATCTGAAAATTTAGTACCTATTATATATTCCATATCAAAATAATATAGACCATCTTTTAATCCTGATCTGTATATATAAGGAGTTTTTATAAAGTTAGAGTAAAAGTTTTTTTGTTTTTCATGTTGAGAATATAATCTTGAATTGTATGTTATATTTGGAGATTGTTTTCTAATAATAATCCCCAATTCCGGATCTTTAATAACGGTTAATAAACACCCGGAATTTCCTTTTATGTTTTTTAATAATGTCACATCATCCATTAAACACTACTAGTTACTGAATCAGATTTACAAAAAATATCATACCAATACATACATACTCCATCTACAGTATATAAACTCTTAAAGGTATTTCTAAAATTTTCTATAATATAATGAAAATTATTATAATTTCCTAATATTTCTTCTACTTTTTCATTTAAATCCGACCAATCCGCTTTTACTGGAATATATGTTTCATTTTCTATATATGGGTTAGGATATGTCTTAATTCTGCTCATATCTGGTTTGAGCATTAATGTTCCATATTGCATCAACTCGAAATCTCTAAAACATACTTCTCCCATACCATATGGTGAAAGTGCTATCTTGGAATTATATAACACACCTAAATATTCCTCTTTTGGTAATTTATCGCGATGTATATTATATTTACTAGAAATACTATCTAATGTATTCCAAGCACCTGTCCTATGATTGGTATACATAATATCATTTCTTGCACCGTGATCATAATTTTCTTTATGATATGCTTGATAAATCGCACATACATCAATTGTCTTATTTTCGCATATACTAAAATGATTATGATAATCAGGTAACAGGTTTCCTAAATTATATCCGGATAATTTGATACGACTCCAAACGTCTTCTGGAATATCATATCCTAAATCTAAATCACTGTTGTTACCAAAAAACCATTTGTTAAATGCTGTAGGTGTTTTATAATCTTCTCTATTTTTTAATAACTGATTTTTAAATAAAAATATTGCATTACTTTCTTTAAATACTTCATATGCACCCATTAATGATGTGCTATCTGAACCATCAAATAAAAAATAGTCTCCAGTAATATTAGATAAAAATTCTAAGCCTTCATCAATTGATTGCTGTAATGGAACTTTTTTATTAATAAAGTCGTCCATTCCTATAAACAAAAAATCATAATCATTTGAATTAGTAAACTGTATACTATAATCACTCCATAATAGATACTGGTCTGCGATATTAATTGGTCGAAATGTCGGTTCATTACGGCCTTTAAATGGATTAAGTATTTTTATTTTTATCATGATAAACTAAATTTATTCATTTCTTAATCCCAAAATTAGATTTATACCATATTCTTTCATGAACATAATATAGTAACATTTTACTGAATACCTCTACTCCTCCTATACTTAATCCTAGAAGAGGGTCGCCACTTATTATCCATGCAACAGTCATAGTATCTAATGTTCCTATTACTCTCCATGTAACTGTTTTTAGTAAATGTCTATATTTGTTTATAATCGGCTTAGAGTTTTCCATCTTTTCTCATTTGTTCTCTAATCGAAGTCGCAGATATTTCTCCTATCTCTCGCGGTGGTACATGTTCAATAATATCATATCCTACGCCTCTCCCATAATTTATAGATTCAACATCGGGTATGATTGAAGTGACCACTCTTCCATCTGTAATAAGATCCTTTAGTTCTCCTTCATGAACCATCTTTTCAATTTCTTGTGCAGTCCACGGATTCTTTTCATCAGGCATAATATCACGTATAGCTAACCATACATTTTTACCTTCTTTTAATCTTTCATTAATTAACCAAAGATGTCCTTTATGTAAGGGCTGCCATCTTCCTACAAACATCGAATATTTTACATCAGTGCTTGAGCTTTCTTTGTCTGCTTTTGCTTTAAATTCCATTATCTCTTATTAAGTTTATTGCAATTGCCCGCTCTCCGGGGTTATTCGGGTCCATGTCATTGATTAAATATCTCGGCCCTCTTTCAATTCCCATTTCTAATCTACTCCATGGGACTTTGTTTTCTTTAAGTTCTTTTATGGTATGTTCTCTTAGCCGTTCAGGTCTAGCCGTGGTAAGAATAATCATATGACCATTAGTTGCCTTTTTATTTAAATAATCTAACGTACTTTGAATTACTTCAACCTTACTAGTTTCATATGTTTCAAACGTACGATATTTAAATATAGTACCATCAATATCAACAAAATATGTTTCCTTTTTCTCCATTAAATATTTTTAAGTATTTTAGTAAATGATTCCTCTGGGGTATCATCTGTTGTATCAATATCAACATAATCAGTTATTGGTGGTACATATGCGATTGCTTTAAAATGATCTCTTTCTCTAGGTTCTGAAGTATGAACATAAAATTCAATCATTTGATCTCCTATAAGCGTTTTAAAGTCTTCTCTTTGATCAACATACGGCGCTACCAATGACACGATAACATCATGGCCTTGATTATTTAAATAATGAGCAATCTTTTGAGCAGTACCTACATTAACTACTCTGCCATTAATAGTGTAATCCTTATTTGTAAATAATTCTCGCATCTCATCACCATCTATACGAAATGCGTCAGGCATTTTTTCTTTTAGCATATTAGCTAAAATTGTTTTCCCATGAGCCGGCTGGCCCGTAAACCAATATATCATATTTTTATCTTTTTTTATATTGATGAATAAAATGCATTTTGCTGCTCTTGTTTATCAATTGTCTTATGATGTAATATTGCCCACTCCGGTTCTTCTGGTAAATGTGTAAACATTTTATATCCAGATAATATTTCATGTACTGCATTTTTCCACCGTATAGCTTTATTGTTACGGAATATACGCATTTGCCAATCTGGCCAATTAACCCAGCCGTGGTCATTCACTCTCCATCTCCATTCATGTACATGTTCATCAGTTATACCATCTACAGTATTTATTCTTGGTACCCAAAATACATCAACATTTGAATTTTCATGTATTACATCATGTAAATTTGCCATTATATATTTACTTGGCAATTCATCAGCATCAATATTAAAAATATAATCTCCTTCACACATATCAATTAATGCATTCTTTTGAGATGCAAAATCTTTATCTAGGGATCTATGCTTTACTCTATCTGCATATTTAAATGCTATCTCTTCTACGCCGGCAGTATAACATATATCATCTAATAATATTACTATTTCATCGTCAGGCTTTTTCCATTCTTTAAGAAATGGTAATAATTTTTCCAATTCTGGTAGTTCTACACATGCCAGAATCGCGTAACTAATCGTCGGATTCTTCATAATGTTCTTGTACTAATTTATAAAAATGGTCCATGGCTGATTTAAAATCTTTAGTTTCGAAATTTTGTGCCTTTTCTGTGGCTAACCGACTTGTATAATATTCATCTACCTTTCCAGGTATTGGATATTTTTTACGATCATCTCCGATTAAATATTCTACCGGAGCTACTTCCCAGGCCCATCTATTTGCACTTCCGGCTGGATATAACATAGCTGCCTGTGTTGACATAGTACTTAAATACCATATAGTTCCTAATTCCTCATCCTCATATTTAGTATCACGCATTAATTCAGTAATATGTAATTCATGATGTTGTACAATATCAGATCCCATGGTCCAATTATCTCTGGTAGTATAACCAGACGCTAAACATATTCTAGACTCTACATTACTTTGTTCATGTGCTTCTACTAAAACTGTCTTTTGCTTACTAAATGGTGATATTTCATCAAATTCTAATTTCATGTTGTCACTTTTTTAAGTTTAGGTAATTTAAGTTTAGGTGGCTCGGCCTTTTTTACCTTCTTTAACGTTGGTAATTTTATTTGCATTCCTTGTGGCACAGTATCTAAACCTTTATCTACTAATGATATAAATTTTTCATTCATTTGGTCTAATGTAAAATTTTCTAGACTATAAGTTCGTTGCTTCTTTCCAAGACTTTCATAGAATTTATAGTTATCATGTACATCTTTTAGTACCTGTGCTGCATATCCGTAATCTACAGTAAACCATTGAGAGCCTTCAATAATTATATCTTTCATATAAGCTGATTTATGTACTGGAGTTAATTTACCTGGCAATAATCTGCTATATTCTTTATGGAGAAAATCTACCTGTCCGGACCAGGCAGAAGCGATTACTGGCTTACCGGTCATTGTAAATTCTAATAAAGGTCGCCCGAAACCTTCTCCTTTTGTAAATGACACCATAGCTTTAATCTTTGGATGATTATATAAACTATTCATCTCTTTATCTGTAAGATCGCCATGTAATAGATATATGTTTATTGCGGTGCCACCGTATGGTGCAACTATTTGTCGGATCTTAGTCAAAATAGTTTCACGGTCAATAACACTAAATGTCGCACTACTAGTTTTTAAAATAAGTGCCGGCCTATTTCTACTTGCTTTATTTTTAAATGTTTCACATAATGTTCTGATTGTCATCGCTATATCCTTACGATCTTGGCCGATATCTCCTTGTAGCCAATGACCCACGAAAAGATAACAAAATTTTTCTTTAATCTTAGATATTTGTGTTGCAACATTTTTATGTATATCAGACGTTTTATAATATACATTTGTATCACATCCTTCAAATAAAACTTCAACTGGTTTTGTTAATTTTAATGATTCGCCGGCTTTTTGTTTGGTCTTTTCATCTATTTTATCATATACAGTTTTTACAAATACTTCCTTACTATGTTCTGATGTTACAATAATAGTATCCATTTTATTTAAACCTTCTAACCAAGTATGATTACATATAGTTGTTTCAATACCAGCTGTTATACCAATATTATATTTGCCGACTGGCTGAAACTCATTTGGTACTGATACTTGTATAAATACATCTGGCTGTCGTTCTATGGGCGCCGTAATAATACGGTCAAATAATAAATCATGGTCGCTATTTCCAGTTTCTAATGCATTCATTGGTGTAATGCCCCAAGGCAATGAAACTAGCCGGATATCATATTTATCAACTTTAATTAATGCTAACGCTAAATCTCTTGTATGGTTACCGTAACCAGATCTGGTGGCTACTGGACCTTGAATAACAATTAATGGTTTTGTCATAATATTAATCCGGATTTTTTATTTTTTGGAATTTGTTGAACTTTAAATACTTCGAACCGTTTTCTTGGCTCCCATTTTTTGAAACATGTCTCTATACATTCAATGAATCTAGAAGACATGCCTTTTGCAGACATATTAGATTCATCTGACCTAACCCATTCTCTGCCGGCTATGCCAGCGGCTGTCCGGTCTTCGTTTGACATGTTATACCAATATAACATTGCTGTTGCAACATCTTGGAAACTACATCTATCATCAAATATATATGGGGTAGGTACTGAACCTTGTAAACTCCTATTTGATGGAAATACTGGCTTTACCCATTTACCATGGACTTTATATTTAGCAGAATGGTTACTCGGAAAGTCTGAATCAAATTCGATCCATTTACCATCTTCATCTTCGAACCTGCAGCCATCTTGAAGGCCTCCAGTTACATTATTAATAATAGGAGTCCCAGTATGTAATGATTCACACCATGATATACCAAAACCTTCATTACTAGCAATATTCAAAGTTACATCTGCTAGATTATAAAAGAAATTTAATTGCTTAACATCAACCTGGCCTTGAGAAAATATAACTTTATATTCAGGACAAAGTGCTGCTACAACTTCTGGTAAATTTGTTCCGTTATCATCAACTGGCAGTGTATGCATAAATAACGCACACTTTGACGCCTGGTCTTCTGGTAGTGCATCACAAAAAGTTTTAAATGATAATATTAAATCACCAGGCTGTTTTCGTCTAATATTTCTATTGTTCCAGAAAAATACGAAATCGATGCCATGGTCTGATTTAAATTTATCTCTAAATTGAGTGAATTCATGATATACGTCTGACTCTGGCATGATAGGGTAAAAGCCTTTTTCATTGACCCCATGGGGTACATATTGGACGGCCCAATCTTCCTTAGGATGTCTACGTAATACATTTTTTACAATATTTTGCGTTTGCCTACTAATATTCATTAACATATCACATGATTCATAAAAATTTTCGTTCCACAATGGATATGGAACATCATCCCAAATATTATAATATAATAAAGGAATATGTTGTCGAAGTTCATGTTCCATTTGATAAAGCCAGCCCCAAAATCTCGGATCTGTAAAATGAACTATTGCATCTGGTTTTTCTATTTGCAATAATTCTTTTAGAATTTGTGGATTGCCATAACCATCCCATGGATATATTTTAACAGATGCATTATCAATACCTTGCTGTTTATTTACGTCTTGGGAGATATCAATACATTTGCCTTGATCTGGGTGTTTGATTGCGGCACCCAATTGTACCCAATCATATAAATGAGATGTCCCGACAACAAATTCTCTAGACATTGTCCCAATGCCAGAATGTAATCTTAGGTCATCTGATAATAATAAAATTTTCTTTTTTCTAGGTTTATTAGCAACTACTTTCCGTAGTTTGGGTAACTGTATTTTTTCCATATATTCTCTGTAACCTTTGTTTTTGTTTAATATAAATATGCTTTTAAATTACTAACCACCATTTTTAAGTAATAATTAATACTTTTTTATCGAACTTTTTTGCGAAATTAATTACCGATACGGTACCATTAGATACGCCATCTGAATGAGTAAATGCTACCAACATATCACATGCAGTTGCTATTAATCTATTACGATGATGAAATTGTGATACATGATATGTTTTTGAATAATATGCTCTATGCATTACACTATATAGGTTAGGTGGTGTATGTGCTGGATTATATTCTTCGTATTTTATTTCCATTTCTAATGCAAATTTTCTTGCATATCTATCTGCACCAGTTCGGGCTCCTCCGGAAATTATTGTAAGATCGCCACCAAACCGCTGTTTAAGCTCATAGATAAATTCCTTTATCTTACGTGCATTTTCATATGTTCGGCTTCCGACAACGGCTATCTTCATATCATCCATTCAATAAATTTTTTGGTGATGGGCATTCTAATGAATTTAAAATATCTAACTTATCTTTTGCAGTTGCCATTCTATCGACTAACTTATCCATTTCTTCAACTATTTGTGGATGTTCACCAATACCAGCAGAATTATTTAAATAAACTTCTAATATGGCCCGGGCTTCTGAATATTCAGCTTTGGCTTTTTGTTCTAATGCAGATAATAATAATTCTTTGCTCACAACTATTCTTTTATTCGGTTTTCTTTTGGACAAAGGTCAAATTGATCTTTGAATTCGCAATACTTACAATTCTTATTTGCTTTGCCGGCAGATGCTGGGTAACTCCGTTCAATATATTTACCTTCGGTATCAAATACAGTCTCGACAAATGCTTCTAGATCATGTATTAACTTATTTCTGGTAGGCTTACCGCTTGATGGAACAAATTCTTGTATACGTTTCTGCGGAAACATGGCTCCATCATAAAGCTTACGTTTCACTATAAAATAACAAATATCAATTTCTTCTTGGTCGCAACCATATTGTCTAGCAAAATATTCTTTATAAAGTACTAGCTGTGATGTTTTAATCTTATCAGCTTTTTGCCATTTATTCCAACCCATCGTAGATGTCTTGATATCATATATAATTATTCTGTTAGTACGAGTACACCTCAAGACCACATCAATATATCCTAACATTTTTATATTTTTATTCTTAGCTGTAACCTCATGATATATCGGTAACTCGATCCCTAATAATTCATATCCACGGACACTAAAATATGCACCACGTTTCTTCTGAAAAAAGTCTAAAATAGCTAATCCGTCATTATAAAACTCTCCAAGTTCGAACTTGGTCGTAAAATGTTCTCCTAATTTATCATATGAGTCGGTATATGTTTTAGTCATATTCTCCTGCAACATTTGTTTAAGATTTAACTGGTCTGCTGCTTTTCCAGATTCATTATACATTGTATGTAAATATGATTGCAGGGTTTCATGAAAGGCCGTACCAAATACTGTATGAATGCTTGGTGTATGTGATCGTAATCCTTTTACATAGGCCAATTCCCAATGTTTAGGACATGTACTATACATGGCAAATTGAGAATAACTTATTTTTGTATCTTCTGCTACTGGTTCTCTAATACTAAACTGCATAAACTTTTTCATTTTGATAACATTTTCTTTATCTCTTTATCACTTTTGCCATATTGGGCTATAAACCGGTTTAAAAACTCTTTTCCGCGGACAGATGACATTAACAAGTCAATATGGTCCGTAGCCTCATGTTTACTAATCATATGAGTTCGGCTAATGAACTCTACCAATTCTGCGTTATACTTTGCCACCTTCTTACTCTTTGTATATTTCATATAAAACTTATTTGCTGGTAATATATCATGATATAACTGATATACATGTTTTTTATCTAAAGGTCCTATAGTATATTGCTGAAACATATTTACTACTTCTATAAGATCCGGATTCATACTTAACCAACGATTAATAAGATATGGAACAAAACTTTTCTGGTCCTGATCGGATAAACTATTCCAATCCTTTTTTCTATTGGTAATATGAGCTAGATGCTCAAATATAGTAGCAGCCTTTTTCATTAACCGATTTCCTTAGGAAGAAATTGTTTATTAATATGGCCACAATCATCACAACGTAATACTGGTACAGGTATTACCTGTTCTTTACCGGTAGGTGATATCAATGCCGACAATCTTTTTACCATCATTACTTCTTTAAATACTTTGCCTTCACAATTTTCGCATGCGATATCTTCTAAATCAGATGCTTTAATCTGTACTTGTGGCGTTTTTGGTGCCGCTCCCATTTCATTCAAACTTTTAATCTTTGCCATGTTCACTCCTGTTTTAATTCTGATAATAGTTTAATCATAGTAGCCATTACATGTAATTCTTTATCCACAGCAAATGCATCTTGATATTGCGATTCTGCAAGGATAAGTATACATGGACCAATATGACCAGTTGCATAATTATCAAGTTCATCAAATAAAAATCTATATAAATCTGTAAAGTCTTTCACTTTACTATCTGCCACCAATTGTCGTATCTTTGCAAAACACGTACCGGTATCAGATTCATTTTGTATAATTTGCAATACTTCAGTCATATAATTAGCTTGCAATATACTTGTCTCATCTATTTTTAATGTATTATCAACTATTTGCCGTTGGCATGCATTTAAAATACGACGTATATCTGGATATGCGTTATTAACAATTGTCACTATATCCTGCACATTATGATTAACCTTTTCTGCACTTAATATATCTACCATTCGCTTTGCAACATCTGTTTTACTTGGTGGAGATATTGCAAATGCTTGGCATCTACTTTGTATTGGGTCTATAATTTTTTCAACATAATTACATGTCAATATAAATCTAGTCGTCTTAGAAAATGTTTCCATTAAATTTCTTAATGCCGCTTGACCATTTGGTGTCATGTAATCTGCCTCATCTAATATAACTATTTTCCACCTTTTAAATCCAATTGTACTTGCAAAGTTTTTAACTTTAGTTCTAACAGTTTCTACATTATTTTCATCTGATGCATTTATATACATTACATCTGAATCAACGTTATTTGCAATTATTTTTGCTAATGTAGTTTTCCCTGTACCGGCTTTGCCATATAAAAGCAAATGTGGCACATCACCACTTTCTAAATATATCTTAACCTTATCTACAATATGTTCATTTCCGACATATCCGTCTAAACCGGTTGGTCTATATTTTTCTACGAATAAAGTATGTTCTGTATTTCCAAACACTTTTTGTTATTTTTTAATTTTAAAATCCAATACAATATTTTAAATACAATTTAAACCAGCCACCGCTAAGTTCAATGTAATTATACTTAATTTCATTACGTATTATTTGTTGTGCAAGTCTATGATTCCCATCAACTACATATGTTTCATTTTTAATTTTTGCGACTATAGGTAATTTATTTTTTTTGTACCATTTTTGTCTAATCCAATCTGTTTCAATGTGATGCATAAAATAATCTTTATAATACATGCCACCAATAACTGTTTTTAGTTTTAATAAATTTATTTTATTTTTTATTTGCACTTTTTTTCCCATCATTGCCACTAAAATATGTATTGTTAAGGCTCGGTGTAACAAATAAGATACTAATTTTCTTCTTCTCCAATCCTGCCATTTATCTCTTTCATCTAAATCAAAATATAACTTAAATATTTGAGTCTGCCTAGGTGTTAGTTGGTCATCTGTAATTAATCTAGGAATAATAAAATGCTTAATAAACCACGATTTAACTTTCATATTATGCTGCTTGTAATTGTACTAAATAATATGTTGATGAATAACTAGGACCAGTAAATGATACTCTAGCTAACCCTGCCTGACTTACTTCTAAGTACCCTTGCTCGGCATCCTTATTAGCTACTAATATTTCTTTAAATAAATTAGATGAAAAACATACTGCAGTTAAATCATCAGCTAATTCTGTGTCTACATTAAATATGATCCTATTTGTATTTAAGCTAGAATAATTTAATACTATTTCTGTTGCTAATGCATCACTCTTAACCGCAAAATTTTCTGTTTCAGGTAAAGCATTTTTTGATTTAATAAATTTATCAGCAAATGTATCTGTTAACTTAATCTTAACATTAAAATCTGGTAACTGTTTCATTTGTGGTACTTGCCTAATTACAGATAAATCTGCTAACATAAAAGTAACCGTAGTTGTTTTATCAGCTAAATTAATTGAAAATGCTGTATCGCCGGCTTTATTAACTTGCATTTCTACATCAGTGTCTAACGCCGTTAATAATTTAACTAACTGAGATGTTGTATAAATTCCGAGCTCACATTCCTTTATTTGAAAACTATTCATTGTAACATTACCTACTACGTTCTGATCATCTGTTATAAAATCACATGTCAATGTATTATCTTTACTTATCACCTTAACAGAATTTGCATTTCCTGCTAAATGATACTTGTCTATAAAACTTGTTAATTTTTTCTTTTCCATTTTATCTTTTATTCAAAAAATTGATTAAATACTTCATTATTTACTAAATCTCTAGTACTGCCTCCGAACCTATCATATAACTGTCTATTCGTATCATATATATGAATTGCTTTATCCGGGTCCTTAAACATTTCTTCCATACTCATGAGTATCGAATAAAAATCTCTAGGGATTACTGTTTTTAATAATTCATTATGACATTTAACTACTTCTTCAACCTGTTTCACTGTTTCATTAAACACAAACAAATTATTCAATGTCATTTTCATTGTAACATTACCTTTATATGTAGATACCTCTCCAAATGTAAATCCTTCTGATACTGGATGTCCTAATGGATTAGGAACCAAATCATCTGCATTATATGGTAAATTATCTCCTTTAGGAAAATATAAATCTGTAAAGGTCATTTTACTTAATTGCGCTGAATGAAGGTATGTTCCATATACAGGATATAATCCTGGTGATGATGAATCTGTTGATACTTGGATTCTTCCTCCGTGATATTTATTTAACATCTTTTGGAAGAAACTTAACATGAAAAAATCAGATATTTTTGATATCCCTAATACATGCACAAATCCATTTCTTACCTTATCAAATTCCCTATTCCTGATCATCGGAACTAATGCTGACATAAACATTGTTACCCGCTTTTGAGCACCTCCTATACACCAACCATTAAATTCAAAATCCTTCATTTTTTGATACCAAGCTTCATATTCCTCAACATTATTACCTTGTATGACATTTAAAAATTTGCATTTACCTGATTGGTTATCTGCAAAATATTTAAAATTATCATAACTAATGTTCATACATTCATAAAACTTGCCATCATATTTAGCTCTCGGTGGTATATCTAAATTAACACCTAAATCACAATTGGCTTCTAACCAATTAAAAATAGTTTCTTTAAATTTAGGGTCCCATTTAATGGCACCGGTTGCCAATTGAAATCCACCCGAATCTCCTAACACTAATACGTCATCATCTAAGCCATATCTATCTCTTGCATCCATCCATTTATAATGATGGCCGGCAGTTATTAGAAAATATGGATGTCTCCACCTTTCCGGAAAATCTTTGTCATAAAACCTACAAGATAATCCTGGCTTAACTTCTTTATTCTTTTTAAAGTCGCCGGCACAACCTCCTGCTGATAATGACGGATAATAAATTAAATCTTTCATTCGTCTAATTCTTCTTGTGTTAATAATGCTTCACATAATTCCTTTTCATGCCAAACACAAATCTCTTTATCATAATCATTAGCGATAATATATCCTTCCATTCGTCTACCTAAATCCGATCTATCTACTATTTGTGGATGGACCTTAGGTGATTCTAATACATCTTCGATAACTTCTAATGCATCTGCAACATCAAATGGCCTATACATTCTATCTTCCGGGATAAATTCTGGAAAACTTTTAAATTTTGGAAATACTATATCAGCGCCAAATGCTGTACTTTCAATGACTGTCCATGATACATAATCTTGTAATGATGTATTAAATTGTATCTTACATGTAGCCAATTCTGTATAATATTCTTGTTTGGTCAATCCGGATAATAATTTAAATCTCGGCTGATGTTTAGCTAATTCTTCTAAGGCATCTACTACTCCAGGTAACATACTTCTAAACGAATTCCCTGATGTTGTAACATGCCACTCATATGTTGGATGATATTCTAAAAAACTTTCGGCGACCTTCATCATAAAATATGGATTCTTTTCTTTATCTAACCTAGATGAATATACAATTGTATTTTTCTTTTTATATGTTCCAGACGGCAATTTAGTTAAGGTTGCCTGTTTATGAATTGGTAATGATACTACATGTATAGGAGCTTCAAATCCAGCTTCCCGTAACTCATGCTTATGAACCGAACTACCAACAAATATTCCTGTTAATCTTTTATCCAAACCTAATTCATATGGTCTCATCCAATCTTTCATTGCATATGTAAAATCATATTCATCTACTGACTGTGCATGTAACATAGTATATACCTTAATATCTTTGTATCCATATAAATCTAAAGCATACCATATAGCCTCTACACCAGGTGTCCAAAAATCTTGTAGAAATATGATATCACCATCTACAACCTCATCATTATACAACATTTGCAAAAAATTCTGACATTGAGATAAACTATATTTGCCTCTTCCGATAGCATCTAATACAGCTCCTACCTTAATTTCTTGATCTGGGTCAAAATCTCCTTCTACTTCAATAAAATTTAATTTATCTCCATATTGTTCAAATGTCTTAGGCATCCATTCTTTACATAACTGATATGTATATCTAGCCTTAAGTGGTTCTAATCCAAAATAAAATAAATTTCTCATATTACTTTTCAATTCTATCAAATTTATAATCATCTGGTTTTATATCCATCATATGACATTTTGTGATTTGATGTACTCTATACCAACCAGCATCTATACTTATAGTATCTGTTTGTTTTAATTTTTCAACATTTATATCTGCAATTCTATAAATAATATGTGCTCTATTAAACACTGACATTGGTATTCTATCAATAGTCTTTGCATTTGCCTCTAAGGTAACTATTTGGTTTGTTTCTAATATATCATGAATATCATCCCAATTGCCATGTACACAGGCCATTTCTACATATTCAATAGTAAAATAGATATGTGGATAATCTTTATAATTATCAGGAACGGTTCCTCTTACAAATACCGTATCTATATCACTAAATCGGCCTTCTACTTCGCGGCCGTACCAAAAACTTTTTCCGTACATATAACTTTTATTTATCTAAATATAATAAATTTTTGTCAATAATCCTAAGCAAATGAGAAGAATTTTCCTAAATTATTATTTTCAGGTATTGTCCCCCATTTCATAGCTCCATAAAAATCATTTAACTTATTTGAAAATGCAGATTTAAATATTTTATTATAATCTATATTTTCTTTTATAATATTTACTATTGGTTCTGGGTCATCATATCCTTTCAATGCACATTGTGTCATCCCTAATGAATTTGGCTTTAGATATGTCCAACGAATCTTTTCTCCGTTAATTACACCCCTTACTGCTTTAATATTATATTTCTTTAATAAATCATTATAATTCATAGCAGATTTTACATGTACTGGAGTTCCTAATTTCCTAGGACTAAATATTGGCCCTCGTACCTGCCATTTTTTAATATTCTTAACACCAGTAGGGAACATTACTTCTAAAATGTCTAATGTCTTCATATGTTCTTTAAAATTCAATATCTTTTCGTCTAAGTCTGGTTTATCAATATCATTTAAAATATCATGTAATACCTCTGCCATGAACTTTCTAAATGCCGGTGGAAATGATGATCTAACAACATCCAATCCTTTTACATCTAATTTACTAACTACATGACCTTCTGAATTAATAATCCATTGGGCATATCTTTTCTTGGCTATCCATAATCCGGCCTTGGCGACCAATTCCTGTTTGATATCAAATCTATGTGTATCTACATTATGAAACCGCTGAGCATAAATATCATACATTTTATTTATATGTCCCTGCAATTCACCGGCAATTTCAATAGTCTTTTGAGCCATTAATTGTTCATCTGTGGTATCGATATTTGGGTACCTGTTCTCTATTATAGGCAGAGAACTAAAAAATGTACTATCTGTGTCAGTGTATATACAATAATCCTTTTTAACTCCTAATTCCTTTGTATAATATTGGTTTCCAATATCTGCTGTAAATTTAATTAACTGTTGACCAGTACTGGTTGTGGCTACTGCATTATCTGGATCGAAAAATCTAAAACTTGGATTTCCTAACACCCCATAAAAAGAATTTAATAAAATTTTGGTAACCGATTGCAATCTATCAAAATATTCTGCTTTTGCAGTATCACCTTCTTTTTCATATTTCTTCCGTAAATCTTTATATTCAACACGCTCTTTGAACCATTTTTCTAAAATACTCGGAATAAACCCTTTATCGGTCCTATCATATATAACTCCATTAGCTGCAATTGAAAAATTATTCTCTGTTAGGTATGATTTCAATTCTTTTATATCTGTACCGTCATTATCAATTGGTTCTACATTTTTAACAAAATTTTGACCATTAAACCCATCTAATTTTTTTATTTTGGTTTCTGGCGATATATTTAATGTCATAATAATACTTGGATATAGACTAGTTAAATCTAAATCATATACCCATTTATATCTACCGGGATTAGGTGCCTTTACATATGCTCCTAATAAATCAAGCTCTGAATTATCACGTTCTGGTTTATTTGGTGCAACTATTCCTAATCGCTTTAAATAAACTAAACTGGCGCCATCTAGATATCTAGTTGAAAAATATACATCTTCATATGGAACATGGCCTTTATGACATATACCTCTGGCCAGATCTAATAACTTCATTTTATCATCTATTTCAACAACTAAATCAACGTCATTCATATTATAATCTATATACTTCTGAATATCATCTTTCATTAAAGTATCTAAATTACCGTCATATTGAATTTTACCTTTTCCTAATTCTTTACGGCTAATAGCTTCTAAAGAATAACTACTTTCTTCTGAATATGTAAAATTCTTATATAATGCCATATAGTCTAAAGATGCTACGCCAGATATTCTATATCTATTACGATGTTTTAACCAAATAACATCTTTAATTGGACTCAACGTCCTGGCTTGCCTAGTACCTAATACAATTTCTATCCTATTATATATGTATGGTATGTCAAAGAAATCTATATTCCATCCGGTTATAATAGTTGGTTGTATTTCATAATAACAATGTAAAAATTTAGTAAGAAGATCAGCCTCATTATCAAACGCAAATATTCTATAAGATGATGCATCTTGATCATCAACCACTCCTTCTTTGTCTAGAATAAATACAGATCTCTGATCTCCTGCTTGGTCATATATTGCTATAGATGTTATTGGATTTTGCGCTTCTTCTGGTGTCGGATATCCCGTTGAAATATCTACCTCAATATCAATAAATAATGTCCTATGTCCTACTGATGATTCATCACTATTTGCATACATATCAATTAATGTACGTGTTTCCGGATTTACATCGCTTTCATATAATCCTCTATCGTCCCTATCAAACCTATAAATCTTTTCTACCTTTGTTCCATCTAATGCCACATGGTCACCATTTGGATGTTTCTGATATGCATATGGCCGATATTTTATTTGTTTATGACCTTTCATATCATCCCAAATATGTATTGTATTATCCTTACGTCTATAAGCTACTGCCTGATACATTTAATAACCTTTTATAAATTCATAAAATTCACGTCTAGTAGCAGGATCTTGATAAAATGCTCCTGTAAGCTTACTTGTTTTCATACTAGCTCCGCCATGTTTAACTCCACGACATTGTACACAATTGTGAGTAGCTGCTATCATTACTGCTACACCATTATTATTTATAATAATTTTATTAATTGCATTATGTACTGCAATAGTTAATTGTTCCTGAATTGCTCCTCTCCTGGCAAAGTGTTCTACCAACCTATTCAATTTACTAAGTCCGATTACTTTACTATCTTTACCAGGAATGTATGCGACATGTACTTTACCACTAATTGTTTGATGATGATGTGAACACATAGATGTTAATGGAATTCCTCCTTCAAATACCATACCATCATATCCATCACTAGGAAATGCGGTAATATCAGGTGGCGCATTATATCTACCCGACCATAGGTCGTTTACATATGCTTTTGCAACACGTCTGGGCGTATTATCCGAGTTTGGATCATTTCTCCAATCACATTTTAGGGCATCTAAAAATTTTCCAAAAGCATCTGCTGCCTCTGTAATCATCAATTGTTTTTGTTCCTTAGTTAATGGATTACCTTGAGCAATTCCATTTGCGAATCCTATCTTTACTAATTCTAAATTTATTTTTTTCTCGACCATTTATTTATTTTTAAAAAATTCCAGAGGGTAAATCTATTTTTTTAAATTATTAAATTACTTCTTTTTAGTTGTTATTAAATCATACAATTTATCACATCGTGAATCAATCGTACGGTTAACATTATCAAAATCAATGGAAAAACCATTTCTTAATTCATCAATTAATTTAGATAAATCATCATGGGTACTTGCCAATCCTTGATCTTGATTTTGTTCCAGATCATCAATTCTCCTAGATACATCCATAGAAATGCTTTCTAATTCACTTCCTTGCTGATTTTCGGATTCATCGATTCTCCTATTTAAATTGTTGGACAAATCATCCAACTCTCGGTAAATGTTTTCGTTATCTCCAACATCAACCTTATTATTCAACTTCTTAAACATAACCACAAAAGCTACTGCAATTGCAACTATACCTAATGTTGACAAAACTGATACTAAAATTACTGTTTCCATATTTATATTCTCTTTTTAAAAGACTACCCCCTGGAATTCATTAATATTTCAGATTCACGTACTAATATATATTCTTCTTCGTTTAATTTAATTACATTACGGGTTTGTTTATTTAAACATACCTTTTCTCCCATTTTTACTGACATTGGAATTTTTATTCCATTTGCAGAAAATAATCCGGGACCTACTGCTATAATATCTCCGTATACATAATTACCGTCGACCGAATCTGGAATTATAATCCCAGATTTTGTAGTTTCTACTCGGTCATGTTCTTTTATGAGAACTAAATCTCCTAATGGTTTCATTTTCATTATACTCCTGTTGTTTTATTCCATGCACTAATATGTAATCTACTTAATCCTATATAACCATATTTCTTTGCCATTTCTAATACAAACGCCGTTCTTTCATGAAAATCATCCTGATCATCTAGCCCGGGCATCATACAGATTTTATGTGGTGGTATTTCAAATGGCTTAATAAAGTCTTCTTCTATTTCTTTTAAATCATCTTCTGTACTTATTACAAATTTAAACCAATAATTCTCATGTTCCATTATTCGCTGTAATGCCTTTGGAATTATTCGTTCTTGTTTACTATGTCCAGAATTTGCTAATTTAACAGAACAATTTATTTGATCTAATCGTTCAAATAATTCATCTTCTATATATTGAGTTCCGTTAGTTTCTATTTCATTATAAACTGTATTAAATGGATATAATTTATCATAGAACCATAAAAAGCTAACAATACATTCTTGATTTACTTTCATTAAAGGTTCGCCACCGGTCCATATTAAATGTATTCTACCGGAATTGACCCAATCGTCTATTTCTTGATCTACAAATCTATCGACAAGATAATGCATTGGCTTTTTATGGCCTTTAATCCAAACCGGAATGCTATCACATGTCCAAGTCGCCTTTCCTTCCTTATGAAGGTCTCCTTGAAATGTATCCGGGTTCATATCTATTTCACCTTTACGGCAGCTCTGTAAAAATCCTTTAGATGCGCCACATCTCAAATTACAATTCATCAATCGTATGAAATATGCTGGATATCCGGAAGATAGGCCTTCACACTGCACACTATAAAAATCTTCTGATATTGCTAAGTAATCTTTCTCATCCAACATATATGGCTGAATTTTTATCGTTTTCAAAACATTCTACTTTAACGACCTTACATCTAGCTGCATCCGTTTTTGACAGCACGTCATTAAATTTATCATAAACCAATTTGGCACATGCTTCAGCTCCTAATTTATCTAATATATGAACTTTGGCCAATCCCATGGGACCCATTGCCTCAAATACGTCTACATATGGGTCATGTTTTTCAATAAGTAAAGTATGATCCCACATACTATTCATCCAGGACTTTAATCCATTACCTATAGGAGCGTCTTTAAACCCTCCAAAATCTACGACCCAATTCATATCGTCTAGACCGTTATTATCTTGATGGTGTTTTGATACTGGCTCGAACCATACTTTAAATTTAAGTGCATATCCGTGTAATAACTGACAGTGACTGTGTTGAGCTCTCCATTGTCGGATTGCCACTGAATAATTATCAAATACTTTTGTTGATTGAAATTTGCCCATTGACCTTTATTTATATATGAATATAATAACTTTTATTCAGAAAACCAAATTTATTTTATTATATTTGGTCAACATATTCTCCATAACCTGGTATGTCCTTTAGAATATCGAACACTGATTCTTTAGCATAATATTCATCTAAAACGGAATTAAAATCACTTTGATGGTCATATGCTCTCTTGGAATAATAGAAGGCGGCTGAATGATAATTTCCTAGTTTTACTAAAAGTTCAAATCTTTCTGTAATTGGATCTTTTATTTTTTCAATTTTATTCATAACTCTTATTTTTTAACAATAAATTTCTAATAACTCTTTTTTAACTTTTTGACCTAAATCAGAATGAACAATTCCTTTTCTATAAAGGAAACCATCAACCTCCCAATCTGTAACATATTCTCCTTGATCATATTCCTCACTTGAAAATAACCATCTAAGCGCTGTTTTTCTATCACCCGCTCCAAGGTCAATTGTTTTTTGAACTTGATTCTCAAAACTTTTAACATCTGCTTCTTCTTGAAGACGTTCTTCCGCTTCATTCTCTTTCAATTGAGCCTCTAATTGATCTGTAAATGCTTCTAATTCAGCATCAGACCATTCATTAAAATTATAAAACCTTGGTCTAACACCATTAACATCTTTATACAAATCACTTATCCAACTTAAAACATCTACTCTATCAAATTTTTTCATAACTTTAATTTTTTTATCTTTCTTCTTATATATAAAGATAATGAAAAATTTGCAATTTACCAAATCTTTTGGCAGCTTTTTTTAACTTTTTTTCAACTTTCTACCAATATTTCTGATTTAACGGTTGTAGACTGGTTATTTGTTACACCTTTTAATCTATCAGATATTAATTTAGTAAGCTTATATGGATCAGCATTTGAACCAGGTCGCCTATCTTCTAAATATCCTCTCCATTTGTTTTTAGCAGTACCGATTGGTATCCTAACACTAGCTCCTCTATCACTAACACCATAACTAAATTTACTTATATGTTGTGTTTCAAATTTTCCGGATAATCTTTTATCATTATCACTACCATAATTATGAATATGCAATTCATGATGGTATTCAAATTCTTCCATTAGCTCTTTGATATAATCTTCACCACCTTCATTTCTTAATCTGGAATTTGAGAAATTAATATGCATGCCACTTCCATTTGCATCATAACCTGAATTATCTTCTATTGGTTTAGGATGTAAACAAATATCAACTCCGTATAATTCTGCAACTCTATAAAGCAAATATCTACTTAACCATAAATCATCTGCTGCCTTTGCTTCGCCTTCCGCAAACAATTGATATTCCCATTGGCCAATACATACTTCGGCATTTATTCCAGGAATACGTAAACCGGCTTTTATACAGGCATCTAAATGTTCTTCAACTATCTGACGACCATCTACATTATGACTTCCAACACCACAATAAAATTCTCCTTGGTCTTTTGGGAATGAACCATCTGCAGGAAATCCTAATGGAATGCCATTTTTCATTATAAAATATTCCTGTTCAAAACCAAACCAATTATCTTTATTTTGCTCTTGTATACGACACCGGTGGTTAGTTTCGGCTGGTTTGTGCCCATACACGTCCCATACATCACATAAAACCAAATACCCATTTTCTCTAAATGGATCTGAATATAACCGAACTGGGTTTAATATACAATCAGAATCATTTCCTTTTGCTTGTTTTGTAGAACTACCATCAAAGCTCCATTGTGGTAAATGATGTAAATCTAATTGATCACCGATAAACTCATTATCAACCAATATTTTAGTTTTACTTCGCAAATTTGGTTCCGGTGTATAACCATCTAACCAAATATACTCTAATTTAATTTGTTTCATCTCTCTCCTTATGTTTAATATTAAACTACTTCACATGCACCACCTGCACATGCCAATTCTCCTTTAAGATTTGTATCATCTTTTAATTCGACTACTTTAGTTAAATCTACAGCGCTAAGTGATTTAAATAACCGATCATATTCTTCTTCTGTTATATCTTCAAATGGTGCTTGTACATATGTACCGCCATTATATGGTAGTACTGCAAGACCATTATAATATTTTCTGTTGTCCCACATCCAATGGCCGGCTGCTTCCCATTCATGGTCCCTTAAGGAAACTGTAGCAGATACGTTATGTGTATTCATTCCACCTCGATGTCCGGGTTTAACCCATTCTTTAGATACACGCTTAACACGTTCTAATAATTGGAATGGAGATTCTGTCCTTAAAATAGAGCCTTTCGGACATTTTTGTGGAATTGATATAACTGCAGTATCATGTGGTCTAAAATATTCATCTTCGACCAACTCTGGGTGATTTTTTATGAGGTGTTCATAAATAGCTTCATTCTTACCTACTCTAAGCCTTCTTATGTAAAAATCATTATGCCATGCATGAATTCCGGATGCTGTTCCTAATACTAATGATGTCGTGCCGGCTGGTTTTACTGTAGTACATCTTGCTGACTTATTTATTCCAAGTAATTCTGCCACTCTGGCATTTTCTTCTTTTACTATTCCAGCTGATGACTTAATATCATATCCTAATACCCTTCCACTACCAATTCCTGTCATACTAACTCCTATTAATGAATCCTTTTCAGTTGTTCTTTGCCATATAGGTCTCAAATAATGGAAATCTGTATAGGATGCTTGTATTGTTCCTATAAATGCAGCAGCTTTAATACGATTATCTAAATCTTCTTGTGATTCTATATCTGAAACGTTGACTTCACATAGATTGCAAAACTGGAATGGACGTAAAGCTATTTCACAACAAGGATTAGTTCCCCATTCTTTATCATTTGTAAAATAAATTCCTGGTTCTCCTGAGCCGGCTACTTCTACCTTCTTCCAAAGGTCCATAAAAAATTCTTTTTCGATTCTACTTCTACATAATACAACTGAATTATTTGCTCTTCCTCGTTGTGAATTCTTTTCCCACCAATTACCAGTTTTGGCTGCGATCATTTCTTCATCGTCTGCCGAAAATAGCGATATAAGCGCTGCCCTACGTATACCACCGGCCAGAACGGCATCGGCAATATAACATACAATATCGTGGACTTCAATCGGCTCCAACTTATCCCCATTTTCTTTTTCATCAAGTATTCCTCTAATTTTAATTAAACATTCTTTTAACGGTTGTGGTCCAGGTGCTTTTCCACCTGATGTAACTAATTGCGCGCCTTTTGGTCTAATATCACTAAAATCAAAAACTATAGTGGAACCTCCAAAGAAATAACTTTTAATCAACACTTTAATTGAATCTGCCCATCCTTCTATACTATCGCTAATAAGATATCGCCTCTTTCTGTTTATATTAGGTTTATGAATTTCAGGAATACGTTCTACATCATGTTTTTGTACTGAATAACCTACTCCTGTTCCTCCTAATAATAAAAACATTACTTCTGAAAATGATCGCCAATCATCTATTGGTATATAAGCACAATTATAAATTCTATTTGGAGATATTTCTATAGGCTTACCACTAAATTGTAAACTTCGCATGGATGGAAGTATCTTTTTATCATATACAAACTTATATGCAGATTCAATTTCATTTTTTAATCCAGGATGTTTCCTAATATGCATGTCCTTATTTCGAGTAACTAATTCTTTCCATGACTCTCGTCTATTTAACTCTGGAAGATATCTGGCATATTTCATATAAACCGTAATGTCTGATAGTATTTTATTAGATAGTTCCATATTATTCCTTTAAAATTTGGTGAAAGAATGTTAACGGTTTGAACGTCAATATTATGTTTATTTGTTATAAATATAACCTATGCTAAGCTATACGCCTCATTTTGATGAAAAAAGTTAAGTTTTTTAGCCAAAGGTGCTCCCCTTATCTCCAATAATGTCCTGGTATTTCTGTCCTAACATCTTTCTCGTATACTCTTGCCCTTTATCCATCTGTTGCTGTGTCTCCTTACCTTGGATACTAGTATCAGCATAAATTTGTATCTGGCCATTATTGGTATTCATTTTGCTAGGTAAATTAATACCGTCAGGACCGAATCTATTTTTAATAACATGGAATCTTCCAGTGCCGGCCAATTTATCTTTTATCTTTCTACTTAATGATAACACAAAATCTGCAATCATTACTTTATTATAAGATTCTGATATTTTATCTGCTTCGATAATATCTTCTTCTAATGCTGACCTATTTGCTTGAGATGCTGTCCAAACTGGCACATCATATTCTCCGGCCATCCCTCTTAAGTCTTCATATATACTTTCCAATTCATGCCTCTTCTCTTGGCCATGGCCACGTAATAGATCTGCATAATCCACAATAACAATATCAGGCGTTTTGCCTTGCATTATACATTTTTCTATATGAGCACGAAGTCCTAACACTGATACTGTTTTAGTCGGAAAATATTTGATAATTAAGTTACCAGATAATCTACCTACAGCCTTTACGACATCTTCTTGTTGATATTTTAAATTCTGGTTTGCTATTCCTGTTATTACACTATCATATCTTAGTCCAACATATGCTTGATTCAATTCTAAAGTATAATGTAATACAGTTAATCCTTTCTTAACTCCATATGCTCCTATATTAATTAATCCCCAAGACTTTCCAATACCGGCCGGTGCTACAAATACTCCTAATTCACCTTTACCTAATCCTCCATCTGTTAATTCATTTACTACGTCCCATGGGGTAGGTTTTACATCACGAACTGCTTCTGAATATCTATCTTCTATCGCTGTAATATATTCATGGCCGATATCTCTATCTGTACCAGATTTCATAGCATTATCTATCTGAGCTTTAATATCTTCATAACGGCCGTTTTTTAATAATTCCACAGATGCTAATATTGCTTTTTTGATTTCTTGATTCTTACAAAATTTTAATACTTCAGTTTTTATAAAATCAATGTCATCAGCTTGCACAAATCTCATTGCATCTTTAAGATGTTGCAATATTTGAGTTTTTAATACATCTTGGTCAACTTCTTCAATTTTTACTTTGAATACTTCTAAGGATGGGGGTGTCTTATATTCTTTATGATAATCTAATACATGTTGAATAATCCATTGATTAGCTTCTGATTCAAAATATGATGGAATTAATATATCTGATATCTGATTTAGAAATGATTTATCAGTTAATAGCGCGGTTATTATTTTTATCTGAAATGAATATCCGTAATTTGCTAGTCTATCTGTCATTTAATAAATATATGAAAATTATGTCGGAAATCCTAATCGTTATTGTGCATTTTTGCATACGCGTTAAGCGATGCAAATGCTGCCAGAAATGAATCAACATCCTTGATAACAGAATACATTTTATCTTGCATAAACATTTTTTTGAATTCCAAGATATTTGATTCATTGATATTAGTATCTAATCTATCAATTACATTTAATTTAATATTTCCGGACATGTCTGTATCCTTGAGTTGCATTAATTTATCATTTAAATATAATTGTGATTCAGCAGAACTTATTTTTTCAAACATTTTTGCTTTTGGTTGTTCCTGTTGTTTATCGATTGATTCCTTAACCACTCGATCAATAGTATATGGCTGGTTCGCGAAGTCCGGAAAATGTTTTAAAATAGTTTTTAGTCCAACTCCTTTAACTCCTGGTATATTATCTGATGGGTCTCCAATAAATGTTCTATACAGCAAATAATTTTTTGGGATAAAACCAAATTCTTCTTTCATTACATCTGGTGTATAATATATTTTTTTAATCGGGCTCCAAACTGATATTCTATGGTTAACTAATTGCAGGAAATCTCTATCAGTGCTAACTATTTCTACCTTTTCATTATCTTTAGTAAAAACTTCATTAGCAATATATGCTATGATATCATCTGCTTCGACACGATCGACGGCCATTAATGTTACTGGTAGGTAATCTAAATATTGAGCTAACCGTGTATATTGTCGACGCATACTAGCATGTTCATCATCAGCAGTCTCAAACTCATTATACCTGTTAAATTTGGTTTTTACTGCTCGGTTACCTTTATAATCTGGAAATAGTTTTCTACGACGTTGACTGCCGCCTTTTCCATCAAATATGATTATACATCTAGTAGGCTTAAATCTTTTTATGACACTAGCTATACTTCGTAAAAATCCTGTTACACCACCAATATGATCGCCGTCATCGTTAAGGGCTGGTACGGCACTAAACACACGAATGAAGGTGTTCAGGCCATCGAAAAGTAAAACTCGATCATTTACTCCCTTTACCGGAACACCTTCTGTATGTTCTCGAATTACATCTTTAAAAAACTTTTGGTAGCGATCATTCATCCCTCAGAATTTATAACTTCTGCATCTACTATCACATCATCGATCCCAATATCTTCGCCAGGTTTATATCTTAGAATATAACTATCACAAATCTCTTTGTATATTAATTCTTTCAACTCGGCATCATCTTCTAGCTTCTTTTCAAAATCTTTGCTTAAGAATTTTATAACCTCACCAGTTTCTTTATTAGTATATGAATACCAAGCACCTGCCTGTCCTACTAATTTATGATCTTTCATAACATTAAGCCATCCACCAAAATTATCAATTCCAGATTCAAAGTAAATATCATAATCGACAGTTTTTAATGGCGGACCCATTCTATTCTTGATTACTTGACATCTAGTTTTGATACCAATTGTTTGATCAATGCCATCCTTTTTCACTTTAATCTGACCAACTGATTTTAATCTCAATCTAACCGATGAATGAAATGGAATTGCTTTGCCACCTGATGTTGTCCATGGGTCTCCAAATGCTACACCTAACCTACTTCGTAACTGATTTGTAAATAACAAACATATACGCTGTCTACCAATCATATTGGTAATTTTACGCATACCTTTTGATAGGATGATGGCTTTACTTGTAGCCCATCCATCTTTATCATAATCAGCTGCTTGTTCAATTTTTGTCGAAGCACCCATAACTGAGTCTACCACTATTGTAACCAACCTGTCTTTATTAGATTTTCTTACTGATTCAATGATACTTTCGATTGCCTCAAATATATCTTCAATATTATCTAAAGGCACATAAAGCATTTTTTCTAAATCTAATCCAATTGCTTCCAAAAATTCTCGGCTAACAGCATTTTCTGTATCTATATAAACTGCAAGACCTCCACTCTTTTGAGTATTGGCCAATGCATGTGCTGCTAATAATGATTTTCCGGAAGCTTCTAGACCTGTTATTTCGGTTATTCGTCCAACAGGAAATCCACCGTTAGGTCGATTTGATATTGCAAGATCTAACATACTAGAACCTGTACCTACCCAGCCTTTTACATCTGAGGGAGCTTGAGTGTCGCCGTCAAGAAAATAAGCCACTTTATAATTATTGTTCTTAAATTTCTTGTTTAGATCATCGGCTAAATCAGAGGCCAGTTCGTCGACTAGCTCCTTTTTTGTCTTTGCCATTAAAAACCTTTATTTAATTGTTAAATAATTCGTCAAATGCAGATGATACATCATCTACTTTACTTACGCCTTCTGCAACTGGTTCCTTTTTCGTTTCGGCTTTAGCAGTATCAGTAGGTGTTGATTCTGTTTCAGCACCATCTGGATTCAACCAATCTTGTAATGCTTGTTGCAGATCTTCATAAGATGGTTCTTTGAAAATACTAGTAACATTTGGTTGATTTTGTGCTACTTGTTCAGCAACATTTTTATCATCAGTTACTGCAGTTTGATTAGGTTTTACTCTAATAGCAGTTTTAGGAAATCCACCACCTTCTGCAGGTGTAAATTCCACTACAACATCTCTACCAGATACTGGATCGGTGATATCACCATAATCAGGATCAGCAATAATGCCTAAAAGCTCTGTATATACAGTTTTTCCAAATCCCCAGAACTTAACACCTTCAGACTCTTGTCCTCTCACTACGACAGGTACATAAGTTCTTAATTTTGGTTCTAATGATTTACCTAATTTCCAATCATCTGAATTTCCGGAAGATTTTAGTTTTTCTGCGAATTCCATTACTGGGTCTGGCTTACCATATGTTACCGGTGAAAGATAATTCCTCTTCGCTAGGTTATAATGAAAGTATAGTTCAATGAATGGATTGTCTTTGTTATGTTGATAAGGTACTATTCTTATCACCTGTTTACCTGGTTCAGGTTTCCAAAGATTATTCTGTTTTGTTGTTTGATTTTGAAGTTGAGTTAACTTCGATCGGATTGCATCTAAATTAATAGCCATTTTTTTCCTTTTTTAAGTTGTTAATTAATAATATTTAAATATAATAAATTTTTTTCGAAAAACCAAATGTTTTCTGAAAAATGTTTTATTTATTATTTTTTATTTGTTACTATATAAATATGGTTGATAATTACCAAACACTAGGTTTATACTTTTTTTATCTGGTATAGTTTAAAAATTCGCGGGCCATTTTAACTGCAACTGGATCTGCTGGTCTAGCACTAGTGATGGGATAGGCCATCATTTCCATTTCTTCGACAAAATCATTGAAATTTCTATATGCATGTCCTAGGACTGTGTTATCATGGTATTCTGGGAATTCCCCTGAATTTTTACGATCGGTTAACGCTACTATTAATTCGAATGCCTCCGCCGGTAAGGTTTGAAATTCTGGGAAGTCTATTTTATATTGGTTTATTACGGTATCTCGGGCGTTTTCATTTAATCTATATCCTCCTATCTTTTTGAAGGTTTCTAATAATGGTTTTAACCTTAAAGGTCGTCTTTTCCTTTTCATGACTGTACTTTTTTTTTAATAAATATGTTTAAATATCTATTCTTCTATATAATTCTAATTTAATTCTTCTCAACGCATCACCGTTAGTTAATAATAATGAATTCTGATATAAATTCCATTCTATAATAAATGTTTTGTCTAAAAGACCATTATTTGCTTTTCTAATTATTGCATTTAACGCGTTTACCGTATATAATGTATTTGTTTCTTTTTTCCGATGTATTAATATTGTACTTTGTGCTTTATTGAAATCATCATATGCTGCTACATTATATGTACAATATAATTCATTAGGATCATCTGCGTTATTAAACACAAATATTTTTTGTTCCGGTAATGTGTATGTTTTTTCAATGTAATCTGCAATTAATGCTAAATCTTTACGATGAGCAAATGTACATAATAAATGCGTTCTTTCCAAAATTCATTCCCTATAATTTATTCTTTCGGCTCGATAAATTTAATACCATTTTGACTTATAGTCGAATATGTAAAATCTTCTGCCCGGGCTTTGCTAATAATTTTAGCTTTAATGTTGCTAGCTGTTCCTCTAAATACCATCCAATAATCTGCTTGGCCTTCTGTGATTATCTCGGCTACAGCTGCATTTAAGTCTTGTTCAAATTTTTCAGGCTGTCTTACATAAGCCAATTCTTTAAAGTAATTTATTACTGATTCCGGTGTTGCTCCACCTTGGCTGTCTAATACGTTTACCGTAAATTCTCCTTTTTCAGGAATGTTTTCTAATGACACTGGGTCTATTATAATAGAAATAGGTTTTTGGTTTGGTCCTCTGGCACTCAATTGATTAATATCTGTAGAAGTAGTATCTGTTAAGATTTTATTCATTGTTGCATAAAACTTAATAAAATTATTTGTATCTGTTTTATTAAATTCTCCAGTTACTATTTTCATTTTCTGTTCAACTCTATCTACTATATAATCCTTTAACGAATAACTCGTTGTTTCTTTACCTTTATTATTTATTGATATGATTGGTTCACGAAATAAAGCTGCCCAATCGGCTGATGGGCTATCTTCGTCATATCCTGGTAAAAGTTTCCATATATCCGGAGTTGTACTTTGTATTTTTTTAACTTTCTTAACCGTTTCTAATATTTGATCCCAAAAAGAAAACTTAGTAACTGATCCTTCTACTCCTACTCGAATTGCACTAGGATTTCCTCTTTCTGTTTCTCCTTCTTTAGCCTTTGGTCCGGAATAATCTTTTACTTCATATTTA